>ENA-OQKE01001091-OQKE01001091.1-human-gut-metagenome-genome-assembly--contig:-NODE-1091-length-12040-cov-3.598094_pt1 | contig 12040 bp, 10 predicted proteins | sample MGYA00242620_ERZ504787 | MGnify/ENA primary metagenome ERZ504787 (study PRJEB26092, sample SAMD00036349) | human gut metagenome | host: Homo sapiens | study: EMG produced TPA metagenomics assembly of... | reverse complement strand
AATACAGGTAGACGAAAATTATGAGACCAATGTGCCGGGAATCTACGCAATCGGAGACGTGACAGGACGCGTCATGCTGGCCCATGTGGCATCGGAGGAGGGCAAGACAGCTGTTGAGCGCATGGCAGGAGAGAAGACAGAGGTGGATTACAGCCTGATTCCCAATTCCATTTTTACCTTTCCGGATGTGTCCAGCATCGGGTTATCGGAAGAACAGGCAAAGGAGCAGGGAATCGAATATATTACCAGCAAATACCAGTTCTCCGGCAACGGCAAGGCCCTTACCATGGGGGACGCCGAGGGTATGGTGAAGGTGATTGCCGCAAAAGACAAATCCAGGCTGTTAGGGGTACATATCATCGGCCCCAATGCAAGCGATCTGATTGCGGAGGCAGCTATTGCAATGAACGGAATGTTTACGGTGGAGGAGGCAGCCGGTGTCATGCACGGGCACCCCACGCTTTCAGAGGCCTTTGACGAGGCGGTATCCAATCTCCTGGGAAAAGCCATTCACATGCCGCCGGTAAAAAACAGGTAATCAGGAAAAGGAGGCGCGCACATGGAACTGAGAGTAAACGAACCCGGCCTTTTTATCGAGGAACTGGTATTCCAAATCAGGCCGGAACTGGTAAAACGTTATGTGGAATTAGAATATGAAATCATGGCAAAAGAGCTGGCTGGGCTGGATGGCTTTTGCGGGTGGCAGATTTGGGTGAGCGAAACCAATCCCGGCCGTGTGACGTCTCTATATTTCTGGAAGGACCATGCATCCTACCGGAATCTTGACCAGGAATGGCTTTTCGGGAAAAAGGATGAGATAACCAGGGCGTTTGGGGCTGAAAACATGACGTTTGTGAGGGCTGGTCATGAAACAGACCGAAGGTACCAGATGCGCAGTCTCGCCTGATGGGAACGATCCATATCACCCTGGTGGCCAATGCAGGCTTGTTATTGGAGTCCGGGGGGCGGAAGCTGCTGCTGGACGGTCTGCACAGCCAGGAGAACGGGATGTTCAGTCCTGTGCCTCCCTGTATACGGGAGCAGATCATGAAAAGGATTCCTCCCTTTGACGGAATCAGATGGGTGGCTTTTACCCATTTTCATGAGGATCATTTTGATTTGGACCTGGTAAACCGGTATTTGCAGGAGGCAGCACCTGAGATGCTGGTGATGCCGGAGGATACACCGAATGGCGTATCCTCAAAACTTAAGGCAGGTGTATGCAGCACAGAGGCCATTGAGCTGCCGATGGGCCAGTGCCGGAGCATACGTCTGTGGGAGACGGGAAGCCTGACAGCTTTTCCCTCAAGGCATGCGGGCAGGGAGTATGAGAAGGTCAGCCACCTTTGCTATGTGCTGGAGGCTGACGGAAAAAAGGTATTGATCCTGGGAGACTCGGATTATGACTCCGTGTTTTTTAAACAAATGGCAGGAGCAATGGAATTTGACGCTGTGATTGCCAATCCGCTTTTTCTGCATCTTCCCAGGGGACGCAGGGTGTTTACACAGTCCATACGGACAAAAGAGATTATTTTTTGTCACCTTCCGTTTGCGGAGGATGACCAGATTCATTTCCGGAATATGATGTCAGAAGACATGAGACAATATGAAACAATACTGCCACCCATGAAGGCGCTTACGGATCCGCTTCAAAAAGTGAGCATTTAGTATGTCAGGAGGATATAATTGTGGGGCAGAATATATTGATTGAAATATCAGCAAGACACATTCATTTATCAAAAGAGCATTTAGAGATACTTTTTGGGGAAGGCTATGAACTGACAGTGAAGAAAATGTTAAGCCAGCCAGGACAATTTGCATGCGAGGAACGGGTGAGCGTCATTGGACCTAAGGGTAAGTTCTCCATGTCTGTGCTGGGGCCTGTGAGAGAGCGCACCCAGGTGGAAATTTCACTGACAGATGCCAGGACCATAGGGGTCAGCGCGCCCATACGGGAATCCGGCGATGTGGAGGGAAGCGGCAGCTGCGTACTGGAAGGCCCCAGGGGAACGGTTATTCTGAAGGAAGGGGTTATTGCGGCAAAACGCCACATACACACCACGCCGGAGGATGCCGAAAGACTGGGGGTGACTGACCGTGAAACAGTTGCTTTTGAGGTAAATATCAATGACCGGTCGTTGATTTTTAAGGACATGGTGGTTCGGGTCAGCGAACACTATTCCACGGCTGCCCATATTGACACGGATGAGGCAAACGCGGTGGCCATGTCGGGCACGGTCTATGGAACCATAGTAAAACTGAGGGGAAATGGATTGGCGGATTCCGGTTTGACAGATTCTGATTTGGCGGATTCATCAATCGCTTAAACGAGGAGAACATGAGGCAAATAGAAAAACAGACCCGGACAAACGGGGAGAATAAGATGGGGGTCATGCCGGTCAACCGTCTGCTGGTGACCATGGCGCTGCCGATTATGATATCCATGATTATCCAGGCCATGTACAATATAGTGGACAGCCTGTTCGTTGCCAGAATCAGCGAACAGGCGCTGACCGCGGTTTCGCTGGCATATTCGGTGCAGAATCTTCTGATTGGAGTGGCAGTGGGGACAGGTGTGGGTGTGAATTCCCTGCTGTCCCGGTATCTGGGGGAACAAAACCGGGAAGGCGTCAACAAGACAGCTGTAAACGGGATTTTCATTATGCTGGTTACCTATCTGTTCTTCCTGGTGTTTGGGTTGTTTTTCACCAGAACGTTTTTCAAATTACAGACAGATTCAGAAGAAATCATAGAGCTGGGCGTACAGTACCTGTCCATTTGCCTGATTTTTTCAGTTGGCGTGCTGGAGCAGGTTGTGCTGGAACGGATACTGCAGGGAACCGGAAAAACAATTTATACCATGATTACACAGGGGGCGGGAGCTGTTATTAATATAATTCTCGACCCTATTCTGATTTTCGGATTATTGGGATTTCCCAGAATGGGTATCAGCGGGGCAGCCATAGCCACTGTGACAGGGCAGCTGGCCGGCATGGGGATGAACGTCTATTTTAACAAGCGGGTCAACCATGAGGTGCAGTTTGTTTTCCGGGGGTTCAGGCCGGATATGGGAATCATAAAGCAGATATACAGGGTGGGAATCCCGGCCATTGTAATGCAGTCCATCGCGTCTGTCATGACCTTTGGACTGAACCAGATACTGATTTCCTACACGGCCACAGCCGCGGCAGTGATGGGAGTCTATTTTAAAATCCAGAGTTTTATCTTCATGCCCGTATTCGGCCTCAATAACGGCATGATACCTATTATCGGATACAATCTGGGGGCGGGAAGACCTGAGCGCATACGAAAGGCCATCCATTACAGCCTGGGATATGCCACAGCCATCATGGCGGCAGGCTTTGTACTGTCCCAGGTTTTTGCGGTGGAGATAATGGCAATGTTTAATGCCTCTGAGCACATGATGTCCATTGGGGTGACGGCGCTGAGGGTGATTAGCTTCGGCTACCTGTCCGCCTCTGTTTCCGTTATTTACAGCGCCGTATTCCAGGCGCTGGGAAGAGGGATGGAAAGCCTGGTTATCTCCTTTTTCCGGCAGCTGATTGTACTGCTGCCGGCTGCCTGCATACTGGCAGCAATGTTTGGGCTGGATGCGCTGTGGTGGTCCTTTCCCATTTCGGAGACAATGGCGGCATTGCTGGCATGGGTATGGTGGAAACATATCCGCAGGCAGATGGCGGGGCAGGTGTAAGGGTCCGGAACACAGGAATTCTGTAAAAGTGGGTTTCAAAAACTTGCAAACCGGTAAATTCTATGGTATTATAATTTGGCATGCCGGATTACTATATGGCTTGTTGGGCCGTCGCCAAGCGGTAAGGCACAGGACTTTGACTCCTGCACTCGAGGGTTCGAATCCCGCCGGCCCAGTACATGGGAAAGTCCGCAGAGACGCAAGTTACAAGGCGTTTCTGCGGGCTTTTCTTCTATAAATAATGTATTGCACATAATACTATAATTCAATACTATAATCCACATGGAGGCCGGAGGCTGTGGGAGGAGGAAAGAAGATGGAGAGAAAAAGAATCAGGGATTTTGGCATTGTGCCGGGCGTCATGAAAACCGGGCCTAAAAATAAGATTACAGACGTGCCTGGCGTGCTGGTAGGCCATAAGACAGTGAGAAATGGGGACAACAAAACCGGCGTCACGGTCATTGTGCCGGGACCGGGAAATGTATTTGAACGCAAGTTCATCGCTGCGGGATATGTGCACAATGGGTTCGGCAAGACCTGTGGTCTGGTCCAGGTGGAGGAGCTGGGAACCCTGGAGACGCCCATTGCCCTGACCAATACCCTGAACGTGGGGCTGGCAGCCGACGCCCTGGTGGAGTATACCATCAGGCAGTGCGAAAAGGACCAGGTGGAGGTCACATCCGTAAGCCCGGTTGTGGGTGAGTGCAATGACTGCAGAATTAACCGTATCCAGCACAGGGCTGTGTCCATGGAGGATGTGATGGAGGCATTTTCCGGTGCTGGTGAGGATTTTGAGGAGGGTGATGTGGGCGCAGGCACGGGAACTGTGTGCTACGGCCTGAAGGGAGGAATCGGATCCGCCTCCAGAGTTATGAGAATCGGCGGGGTAAATTACACGCTGGGGGTTCTGGTGCAGTCCAATTTCGGGGCGACAGAGGACCTGGTCATAGACGGCATCCGGGCCGGCCAACGGATTCTGGAGGAAAAGGAAAGGCGCAGGAAGATGGCCACCGCAGAACAGGACCAGGGGTCCATCATGACCATTATCGCCACGGACCTGCCGGTCAGTGACCGTCAGCTAAAGCGCATCATCCGCAGGGCCGGTGTGGGCATTGCCAGGACAGGCGCCTACACCGGACACGGCAGCGGTGAGGTCATGATTGGGTTCACCACCGCAGGCCGCCTGCAGGGAAAGGACAGTCCGGAAATCATGACAAGCACCTATATCAGGGAGGATCTGATTAACGTGGCCTTCAAGGCAGCCGCGGAAGCTGTCAATGAAGCCATCCTGAATTCCATGACAGCAGCCGGACGTACCGGGGGACTGGCAGGGGAGGTGTATTACAGCCTGTCGGAGTTCCTTCCGCAGATTCTTAAACATTAATGGCGAAGGGACATCAGCCCCTGTTCTGTTATCTCGCATCCTCCCCTGGTGCGGTTGATGCGGATAAGTCCTTCTTCGGATAATTCTTTCAGCAGCCCCCGCAGGCGGCCGTCGCTTAATTCCACGCCGGCCACTGCCAGGGCATTTTTTATGGCTCCCCGGCCGATGCGGGGGGAGGCAGCTATGGCAGCCAGCACCCTGAGGCGGACCGGACTGTGGTCCTGGTCGGACTTTCGCATCTGGTTCCTGATATAGGAGGGAAGCTGTGCCAGTATCAGGGGATGGGCGGCGTAGTGGGAGAAGAAATAACGGGTCAGGTTGTATAGCTCCTGGACATTGCCGGGATAATCGTAGTCCATCATGAAGTCAAAGAGACTGGGGGACAAAAGGTCGCGGGCCATAAGGCTTTTATTGTGGAACAGTTCACGGAAGAACTGGTCCATGAGCAGGGGAATGTCCTCCCTGCGTTTCCTGAGAGGCAGGGTGTCGATGGAGGCCGCATTCAGAAGGAAAAACAGCTCTTCCCGGAAGGTGCCCTGCTTTACCATCCCGTACAGGTCCTGACCGGCTGTGGCGATGATGCGCACGTCAAAGGGGGAGAAGCGGGTTCCGAAGACATTTCCGGTCCGGTTGTCCTGAAGAATGTGAATCAGGAGTCCCTGAATCTCAGGAGACAGGTACTCGGCGCTGTCAATGAGCAGGGTTCCGTGGTTGGCCTCTTTGAACAGTCCTAACATCTGGGAGAGAGGATCCGAGACAGTCAGGGCTGCGCCTGACAGACAGGAGGTCCCGCCCGGATCGGATAGCACGCCTGGGCCGGGAGCGCTGTCCGGGCCGGAAACTTCATTTGGGCCGGAGCCCCCGTTTATCCTTGCGGCCGCATTAAGCCCCATGGGCATATTCAGGCAGACAAAGGGATGCTGCCTCCTGGAGGATGTCTTATGTATGGCTCTGGCCAGGAGTTTTTTCTGGGTGCCGCTCTCTCCCTGAATCAGCACAGGGAAGTCATAGAGGGAGAGCCTTCTGGCATATTCCAGGATGTTCTTCATAGACTCCGAGGCAGTGGTAAAGTTTGTGAACATGCTGTCCGCATATCTGGAATCAGAGAATACGGGATCCGGGATGGCAGGATAATCCCCGGTCCCGTCAGCCAGCACAGGACACGGCGTGCTGTTGAGCAGGTAAAGGGGCTCATGGTTAGGCAGCAGCAGTTCAAGGGAGCTGAGCAGGAGATGCTTTCCGCTGCGGTTCATCACCTTGTAATCCGCACTGTGACAGAAATCCATGCCTTTGCAGGGCTGGGGCAGAAACTGTGACAGGTTCCGGCCCGTGGTGCCTGTCTCAGGCAGCTCCAGGTCCATGGAGAATCTGCGGTTGACCATATTGATTTCCCCGCGGACCGACAGAAGGCACAGGCCTATGGGAAGATTGCTGATAACGGTCTGGAGAAGCTGCCTGGAATAGATGTAGTCCTGGTAATAGGCGCTGGTCAGCTTGGCAATCTGCATGATGCTGTTCACATAGGATTTGGTAATCTGGTTGGACAGGCTGGCGGGAAGATGAAAGTACTCGCACAGCTCATTGACAGTGGAGATGTCAATGATGCGGTTGCCGATATCAATGACATTGGTGATATGGCTGGGAACCAGCTGGGGCTCGCCCACGGTGATGGCATAGTGGATGGACTCGTCGGCCTGGATGCATCCGGGATAAAAGGGTTCAAACCGGTACTGCACCACCCCTGCCTCCTTGAGCTGGTCCATGATGGTGACAATGGAGTCATAGGTATCATTTACTATGTAGACACGCTCACCGGGCGGTATGCGGATGATTTGGTCCAGACAGGCATGGTTGAAGGTCCTGGTACAGATAATCTGCATGACCTCCTTTGGGATGGATATGGGAAATTCTGACTGGACCAGGGGGCTGGAAAAAAGGATGCACTGGTATCCCTTGATTTGCTCCGGCCGCTGGACCTGGTCCAGCCCAATTGTATCAAAGGCAATATGGGCTCCCAATATCTTGTGGAGATAGCTCTGGAATTCAAGGCGTATGCTGGAATTGATGCTGACGATGAGCACATGGTATTTTGGCTGGCTTCTGTCCATGGTTTCTCCTCCTGTACTGTATTAGGTTAATTATAACAAAAAGTTTGGGATATAACAACCTAATGACTTTAAATTTTAAATTGTAACGAATGCTTTACGGAAAAAAGAATGATTTATTTGACAAGGCAGCACAGAAACGTGTAAAATTATTGTAAGCAAGGATGCTTACGAAATGAGCGTGAGAGCTGTAGGTTTCCAGGCTTTTTTTGTATCATCATAAAAAGGAGGATATTCTATGAAGAAAAGCGGAAAGAAGCTGTGCGCCCTGGCACTGGCTGCTGCCATGCTGGGATTGACGGCATGCGGTTCATCATCAGGCACCACTGATACGACCACGGCAGCTGCAGGCGGGGCGGCAGCTACAGAAGAAACGACAGCAGCGGCAGCTGTTGCGGAGGGAGAGTCTGTTTCACAGGAAACAGATATTATAGGAGCAGTCAATGTGGACTTTACCACACTGGATCCGTTAGATACCAGCGACACCCTATCAGGAGGCGTTCAGCGTCTTATCATGGACGGATTGTTTGGGTTTGACGACGAAATGAAAATCATTCCCATGCTGGCAACGGAGTATACGGCCAATGACAGCGCCACGGAGTTCACCATCAAGCTGAGAGAGGGAATCACATTCTCTGACGGAACCCCATGGAACGCAGAGGCTGCCAAAGCCAACTTTGACCGTTGGGCGGACAAGTCCTTAGGACTTAAGAGAACCACATTGTTATGTAATATACTGGATACCACTACGGTTCAGGATGATTATACAATCGTAGTAAAGCTGTCCTCACCCTTTGGCGCGTTCATTGAGACACTGGCCCATCCGGCCTGCGTGGTCATGAGCCCCAAGGTAATCGAGCAGGGCTCCACGGCATGCGCAGAGGCCCCCATCGGCACAGGACAGTATACATTTAAAGAGTGGATTCAGGGAGACCACCTTACGGTTGAGCTGAACAAGGACTGGTGGGGCTATGACGCTGACATCTGCGGCGGCACGGCTCTGGCTGACAAGGACGCCGGCTTCAAGAGCATCACCTTAAAGCCTGTACCTGAGTCCGCCACCAGGGTTGCCATGATTCAGTCCGGCGATGCCCAGCTTATCTGGCCTGTACCGGATGAAAACCTGGCAGGACTTAAATCCGATCCCAACGTAATCGTGGGACAGGACCAGGGCCTGGTAGTCCGTTACCTGATGATGAACAACCAGAAGAAACCGTTCAATGACAAGAAAGTCCGTCAGGCCATCAACTATGCTATCAATAAAGAGGCATATGTGGCAGTTGTCAAGAATGGCAACTCTGAGCCGGGAACCTCTGTCATTGCTCCCAAGCTTCAGTACTACAAGGGAAATGATCCTTATCCATACGACATCGAGAAGGCAAAATCACTGCTTGCAGAGGCAGGCTATCCGGACGGCTTTAAGACAACCCTGATATTTGCCAACACTTCCGCCAACATGAAGCAGGGCGAGTTCTTAAAGCAGCAGCTTGCCGAGGTGGGTATTGATGTTGAGCTTATCAGCCTGGAGAGCGCAATTGTAAACGAGAAGGTCCAGGATACGGACGCTCCCGGCGCAGAGGCAGAAGTTGATATGTACATCATCGGCTGGTCATCCTCTACCGGCGACGCGGACTGGGGAATCCGTCCTCTGCTGGCAAAAGAGTCTGAGCCTCCTATGAGCTACAATATCTGCTATTTCGAGAACGAGGAATTAGACGGATATCTGAAGGACGGCCTGAACACAGCTGACCGTGATAAGAGAGCAGAAGCATATGCCAAGGCTCAGGACCTGATTTGGGAAGAGAGTCCTCTGGTATGTCTGGCAACTGACTTCAACTCCTGGGCAACTTCCAATAAGATGGTAAATGTAAAGATGTTCCCAGATAACTGCCTTAATATCAGAAATGGTAAGATGACGAAATAAAAGGCTTAAGGGTCTGGCGGAGGGGGATTCTCTGCCAGACCTTTTTAAGATAAAATACAGGGTGTATACCCAATAATGATATGAGAGGTGAGAGTTTATATGCTGAGATACATATGTAAAAGAGTTGTTGGAGTTATACCAACCCTGATTATCGTAGTTACGTTTGTATTCTTCTTTGTGCGCCTGATTCCCGGAGATCCGGCCAGGCAGGTGGCAGGACCGCAGGCAACCAAAGAGGACGTGGAACTGGTAAGGGAGCAGCTGGGCCTTAACAAGCCCCTTCCCCAGCAGTATATCAGCTACGTGACAGGACTTGTGAAGGGGGATTTGGGCACATCGCTGAGAACCAAGCGCCCGGTGCTGACTGAGGTCCAGGGGCGCTACATGAATACGGTGCAGCTCACCCTTTTAAGCCTGACCTGGAGCGTGATTGCAGGCGTCCTTATCGGCGTATGGTCAGGAAGGAACAGAAGCAAGTGGCAGGACTATACAGGAATGACCGTGGCTGTCTCAGGTATATCCATGCCCTCCTTCTGGATTGGGTTCATGCTTATCATGGTTTTTGCGGTCAAGTACAGGCTGCTGCCCACCACCGGGGCCGGCTCCTTCAAAAACCTGATTCTGCCGTCCATCACGCTGGGAGTCAGCATTGCGGCCATTATTGCCCGCTTTACCCGTTCCTCTGTCATCGAGGTGCTGAAGGAGGATTACGTGCGTACGGCCAGGGCCAAAGGCCTGCGGGAAAAGACGGTTATCTGGAAGCATGTGTTCCGTAACTGTATGATATCCGTGGTGACGGTTGTGGGACTTCAGTTCGGTTTTCTTCTGGGCGGTTCCGTTGTGACGGAAACTGTGTTCGCGTTTCCGGGACTTGGTTCCCTTCTGATTGAATCCGTGAACTACAGGGATTATCCCGCAATCCAGTCGCTGATTCTTATATTTTCCCTGCATTTCGTACTGATTAACCTGGTTGTGGATGTACTGTACGCAGTGCTGAATCCGGAAATCCAATTGAGCTAAAAGGGGGCGACAAAAGATGGCTAAGAATAAAGTGTTAACTGAAAAGACGGACATCAATACCCCGTTTTCAGAGTTTGTAAGAAAGTTTAAAAAACAGAAAACAGCCATGGTTGCCATGGTATTTCTGGTGTTTCTTGTGGTGCTGGCATTTATCAGCTATAAGATTGCCCCTTACGGCATCAATGAATATGATTACTCTGCCATTATGCAGCCGCCTACGGCCGCCCATCTTTTCGGCACCGATGAGTTCGGCAGGGATTTGTTTTCCAGGGTAATCTGCGGAACCAGGATTTCCCTCAGCGTGGGTCTGTTTGCAGTGACCGTGGGAATGCTTGTGGGAACCATTATGGGACTTTTGGCCGGATACTACGGCGGCATCGTTGATTCCATCATCATGCGTATCTGCGACGTGCTGCTGGCCTTCCCGGGACTTATCCTGGCAATTGCCATTGTGGCCATCCTGGGAAGCGGACTGTATAACGTGGTAATCGCGGTTGCGGTATTCAATATCCCCAAGTTTGCCCGTCTGGTGAGAGGCAATACACTGGAGACAAAGAACAGCGTGTTTGTACAGGCCGCCCGCAATATCGGAGCCGGCGACATGCGCATCCTGTTCAAGCATATCCTGCCCAGCGCCATTCCCAATATCATCGTACAGTACACCATGTCCATCGGAACCTCCATCATCACTGCTTCCAGCCTTAGCTTCTTAGGCATGGGCGCCCAGCCTCCCACACCTGAGTGGGGACTGCTTCTGAGCAATGGACGTAACTACATGCTGACAAGCTGGCATATCACCCTGTTTCCGGGTCTTGCAATCTTCTTTACCGTGCTCTGCTTCAATCTGCTGGGCGACGGCCTGAGAGACGCGCTGGATCCAAAACTGACTGATTAGGAGTGGGACTTATGGAGAATACGAATAATAATATTTTAGAGATTAAGAATCTGCACACCTACTTCTACACGGACAGCGGTGTGATTAAATCAGTAGATGGCGTGGATATTGAACTGAGAGAGGGCACAACCCTTGGAATCGTGGGAGAATCAGGCAGCGGCAAGAGCGTGACCGCCCTGTCCGTCATGGGACTTCTGATGGGAACCACAGGAAAGGTGGCGGAAGGGGAAATCCTGTTTGAAGGCCGCGATTTGACAAAGCTGGATGATGAGGAGCGCAGGAAGATGCGCGGGGAAAAGATTTCCATGATTTTCCAGGAACCAATGACCAGCCTGAACCCTGTCATGAAGATTGGGGACCAGATAACGGAATGTATCCTGATGCACAACAACATAAGCAGGCAGGAGGCCTGGGACAAGGCTGTGGAGATGCTGAAGCTGACGGGCGTTCCCAGGGTGGAGCGCATGATGAAGGAATATCCCTTCCAGCTTTCCGGAGGACAGCGCCAGAGAGTCTGGATTGCGCTTGCACTGGCACAGCAGACGGACATTTTATTGTTAGATGAGCCAACCACCTATCTGGATATCGCTTATCAGGTGGAAATATTGGATCTTTTAATGGAATTAAATAAGAAGAGAGGAACCACAATTTTGATGGTTCTTCACGATATCAATCTCTCAGCTCGCTATGCCGATCACATCTTTGCAATGAGCAAAGGAAAACTAGTTGCACAGGGAAGTCCGTCCGAGGTTATTTCAAGAGAGTTAATGAAGCAGATTTATGGACTCGATTGTCAAATTATTGAAGATCCGGTATCAGGCACACCACTTATTGTGCCTGAGAGTCGTCATCATAGACAAGAAAATACTTCAGCGAAGAAAGATACAGTTGAAGAGAAAACAGAAAAAGAGCAGATTGAAGCATCCATCAAGACAGAATCAATCTGTGCCTGAAAAATAGGAGCGAAACTTCCGAGGGGTGGTTTGGCTCCATTTTTTGA
>ENA-OQKE01001085-OQKE01001085.1-human-gut-metagenome-genome-assembly--contig:-NODE-1085-length-12091-cov-3.354170_pt1 | contig 12091 bp, 10 predicted proteins | sample MGYA00242620_ERZ504787 | MGnify/ENA primary metagenome ERZ504787 (study PRJEB26092, sample SAMD00036349) | human gut metagenome | host: Homo sapiens | study: EMG produced TPA metagenomics assembly of... | reverse complement strand
CCCCAGAACAGACTGGATCGTTTCACTTTCCGGATCCCCGTATCCTGCAAACGGATCTTCCGCCGCACCGGATTCTATATTCGGAAACACCGGCTTTAATCCATTATTTTTCAGCAGATTCTTAAATTCATCCATATAATAATAGTGATACGTTCCATCCGTTTTCTCACACACCACTACATTTTCAGCACTCAGATCCGACTGATTATATTTCATGCCCCATTCCGCAATATCTGACAGACGGTATGCCAGACCGGATTCATTTTTGCCGCTGATCTTACCATCCTTATCATATGCGATCACGTCCACGAGACGGTTCGGATCGTATTTCCCATCTGCCTCCAACTGTTCTTTTACCCGGATCCGCTCCAGCACATTCCGGGACGCGTCCCCCATTCGCTGCTCAAACGCTCCTGATTCCTCGTAAGAACTTTCTCCTACGCCAACGACTTTTCCCTCGGAATCATTAATCTTATAAATCAGCATCACACCGCTCAGGCAGACGATGATACTCATTCCAACCGCAATTACCGAAAGCGCCGCTTTTGTGAACGGCTTCTTTGCCCAACTTTTCATCCTAAACTCCTTTCCGGAGAACCCTCACATTTTTTCAATCTTATATCCAACTCCCCACACAACTTTCAAATATCTCGGGTCTTTCGGGTTGATCTCGATCTTCTCCCGGATATGCCGAATATGTACCGCAACCGTATTGTCCGCTCCGATCGCTTCTTCATTCCAGATAGATTCATAGATCTGATCGATCGAAAAAACTCTCCCCTGATTTTTCATCAACAATAGTAAAATATTATATTCGATCGGAGTCAGTTTCACCTTTTCTCCATCCACCGTCACTTCTTTCAGATCATCATTGATCCGAAGGCCGCCAACCTCATAAATCGTCTCCTGCGTACTACTCACATTCCCGCCAAGCTGTGTGTAACGACGAAGCTGAGATTTCACTCTTGCAACCAGCTCCAGTGGATTGAATGGTTTTGTCATATAATCATCCGCTCCGATATTCAACCCCAGAATCTTATCCGCATCTTCAGATTTTGCCGATAAAATGATAATTGGAATACTGTTCGTTTCACGGATCTTCAAAGTCGCCCTGATCCCGTCCAGACGCGGCATCATAACATCCAGAATCAAAAGATGCACCGTTTCCGTCTCCAGCATCTTTAATGCCTGCATCCCATCATAAGCCTTCAGAACCTGATACCCTTCCTGTGTAAGATATATTTCAATTGCTTCTACTATTTCTTTATCATCATCACAAACTAAAATACTATACATTTTCATCACCTCCTTTACAGTATACATGATATTCTCATTTTTTTAAGAGCCATTGGGGAAAATCTTAGGAAATTCTTAATTCGATTTCATTTCTGTTTGTAACAATGCCGTTATAATCCTTATGAAAAACAATCACTGCTACTCTGCACATATTCCTCATTTTTTCATATAATAAACATAAGAAACCCGTTTTTATATTTTATGAAAGGATTATATAATGCAAATAAAAGGACTGGATGTCAGCGAATTTCAAGGAAATGTAGATTGGGAAAAGGTCAAAGCCGCAGGCTATCAGTTTGCCATGCTCCGTGCCGGCTATGGTTTTAACACGATTGATCCACAATTTAAACGCAATGCCTCAGAATGTAACCGGATTGGTCTCCCGATCGGAGTCTATTGGTTCTGCTATGCCCTGACTCCGGAGATTGCACGCCAGGAAGCTGATGGCTGTCTCAAAGCAATCTCCGGTTATCGTCTCGATTATCCTGTATGCTACGATATTGAACAGGCATCTGTAAACTATGCCGCACAAAACGGAGTTGCTTTCACACCGGAAACCGTAGGGAAAATTGTGCAGAATTTTTGTGACAGAATGGAAAAAAACGGATATTTTGCAATGTATTACAGCAACCGGAATTTCCTCAAAACGTACCGTCTTCTGTCACTTTCTTCAAGATATGCACTGTGGTACGCTTTTTATAACAGCAAGCTGGATAATACAGACTGCCAGATGTGGCAATTCACAAGTCAGGGAGAGATCGCCGGAATATCCGGGGACGTTGATCTGGACTATGTTTTTGTTGATTATCCTTCTATTATAAAAAATGCAGGACTAAATCATTTGTCTCAGAAACCGAAACCACCCGCCCCGCAATATACCGCTTATGTGATACGATCCGGAGATACGCTGAGTGAAATTGCCCAGCGATTTGGAACAACTATTGCCACTTTGCAAGCATTAAACAACATTCAAAATCCAAATCTGATCTATGCCGGGAATACAATACGGATTCCAAAATCCTGACATGTTTTAAGAATTTCATAAGAATTTTTCTATTTCTTTAATAGATTCAACATACTTTGGACACATTTATTCCGTATACTAATACTCAGATAGTTGATAAACAACTATCTCCCCCCTCATAAAGTAACGGCATCTTGGGGCGACCCAAGATGTCACACTTTACTCTCATTCCTTTAGATAACTATAAAACAACGAAACCCGTTAGCCGAAAGGTTAGCGGGTTTTCGCTGTTCCTGCATCTCCCCCAAATGTCTTTTGGGCAAATTTTTCTAAAAGAATATCTGTTGATTTTATTCTTTAAATAATATCTTCCTATAAGTTTTGCAACTTTTCCATTTCTGATTTTGCTTTGTTGTCTGTAAGTTGTATTGGCTTATTACAATCTCCTTCTGCATTTGATAATACTAACATAATTTTCATAGCTGCCACTTATATTTCAAATTACTTGCATATATGGATTCTGACAAAATATCTTGTCATGCAACAATGTGTTTGATAAAATAAGACAAGGCACTACATGAGAATGGTAGGCGGTTAGTCCTTCAACAGGGGGACTGAACCCTCTGATTGCATATATTAATCAATCAAAAAAGTAACCGCCCCTCAGCCAAAGGATTGCGGTTACTTTTTTGTAACTTATTAAATCTGGACTAACCAACTATCAGTAGTGCCTTATTTATATCTATAATATACCACCCGTTAAGCACATTGTAAACATGTAACTTTGTAAATATGTAAACATTTCAAACTGTTTTCGGACTTTTTAACACATTATAATACTATATAAATTAGTTCAATAGTACCTATTTCCTCTTTAGATAACTATTTTTCTTTCATCCAAACTGAAGAGTCAGCGAAACTGCCTTTGAATTTGAACTGTTTAGAAACCATGTTCCAGACACATGAATTGTCACACAGACAATGTCTGAGAGTTTGATGTATTTCCTCTATACTACACGCTTTATTATGTCCCGCAGAAGTTACTTGATTTCTACGGGACATTCTCTTACTTTCTGGCAAAATGTATCTGCCGCAGTTCCTCTACATCATCGCAGATCGGATGCAACGGACACAGATCGCAATCCAGAATAATATTTTTCAAAATATGGTCAAATGCATTTGTGATCTCATCCACCTTTTTCCCCTGTGCGATGAGCTGGTCCATCACCGGAAGCTCCCGTGTGATAAACAGAATCTGGACATGCTTTGCCTGAAATTCTTCTTTATATTTCTGGATCATCAGATTTCCCACGGTCGCAAAGTCCAGTGCTTTTTTCATTGCTTTTTTGCTCACCCGCACCTGTTCTTTTTGATCCATGCTGGACGACAGCATCATGTACCCTTCCGGAATGATCTTAAATTTTGCGAATTCCAGTTTTTTGATCCGCTGGTACGCTTTATCCTGATCTTCGATCGGATCAATCTGGATCCACGTGATCCTGGTAAACGGAACATTCTTTTTGATCTCCGGAAGATCCGGTCCATATAAAAGAATCTTATCTTCGGGAAGTAACTCTTTCGAAGAGGTCACCGCCTGATAACACGTGGACGGCTGCGAACGGATTCCCAGCTCAAACGCCACTTCTTTTTGAAGCAGGAATTCATTTTCTTTGAGCAGATTCCATGGTTTTGCATGATTCCTGTTCAGCTCTTTTACCGGGAAAGGCTTCAGTAATTCTCTTGTTGTCTCGATAACTTTATCATATACTTGCATAACTAAATGTGATCCTCTACTTTTTTCGTCTCATGATAATGAAGCAGCTTGTCATAAATAAATTCGATCAGCTTGGAATCTGCATTGGTCATATAGATGGTAAACAAAACCGCTGTCACTGCACTCACGGCAAGAAACACTTTTGCAAAAAATCTGACTGTTTTTTTCATCCGGATCGCCCCTTCCTTATAAGTCTAATCCCTTTTGTCGCGCATATTCTGCCGCTCCGAGCGCACCCATCAGCTGCGGATCGATCTTAAGTTCTATGACCTTCATACGGAGCACCTTCTCAATCGCTGCTTTTAATCCTTGATTTTTCGCACATCCGCCCGTCAGTGTGATCGCATCTTTCGCTCCGGCTTTTTTCGCCATTACAAAACAGCGTTTTGCAACCGCCTGCTGAATTCCTGCCGCAATTTCATTCTGCGGTTTTCCTTCTCCGACCAGTGTGATAACCTCAGACTCTGCAAATACCGTACACTGTGCCGTGATCGGGATCACATTTTCCGCTGTAAGACTCAGCTTCGAAAATTCTTCCAGAGACATCTCGAACGCATTCGCCATGGATTCAAAGAAACGCCCTGTACCGGCCGCACATTTGTCATTCATCGCAAATGTTTTCACCGTTCCGTCCGTATCAACCGCAATTCCTTTTACATCCTGTCCGCCGATATCAATGATCGCCCGCACCGACGGATCTGTCACATGCACACCCATTGCATGACAGCTGATCTCGGAAATATTTTCATCTGCCTGCGGTACTTTGTTTCGCCCGTATCCGGTTCCGATCAGATACGTCAGATCGGAAATCTCCTTCAGACCGGCATCCGCGATCGCCTGATCCAGCCCTGCCTTGGCGCTCTGCGCACTGTTGATCTTACTCTTGATCGTATTTGCTGCAACGATCGCCCCGTTTTCATCCAGGATCACCGTTTTCGTATAGGTCGAACCTACATCACATCCCCCGAAATATTTCATCTTTTTCCCTCCTTACCAGGTCAGTTCATCACTATAATCCAGATAGGTCGGATCCAGTGGTTCTTCCCTGAACACCGTTGACATATATTTGTTGACTGCATCGCGCATTGCTTTTCTGGACACGGTTCTCGGATCCATCAGATCATGCTGTACCCAGATCAGATGAATGCCCCGCTCTCTTGCCTGATCTTCAAACAATCCATGAAGACCGCCAAAGTTTTTGCAGGAAACATGATCGTACATGATCACAATATTCGCATTAAATTTCTCGCACATCTTCCAGCACTCATCCAGCGCATTAACATATCCGCCGTTGCTGTGGGAACGCATCATCATCCGCTCATATGCCATTGCCATATCCGTCAGCGCCTGTTCTTTGTCCCCGATATGATAAAAATGATAACTCAGCATACTTTCCATATCGACCAGAGTGCGAATTCCCCACGTATGTTCCGCCCAGGTTGTAAAATGGGTGTAGTAATGTGCCGGACAGCACCATACAATGGCGCGGTATTTATAATCTCTTCTGTCTGCTTCCCGGTCTTCCTCATACCCTTTAAGCATCATCTTCGTCACTTTTTCATCCTGCTTTGTCATAAACGAATCCAGACATGCCGCTGTCTGGAATTCATACTCTCTCTGAAGGGACAGCGCACTTCCTATGACCTGCGGATAAGGCGTACAGTTGACATCCCATTTGTCCAGCATGCACTGTGTTGTCTTATTATATTCTTCTGCCTTTTTCCAGAATGCATCCCAGTCCCACTTCACGTCGTAAGTCTCTTCGATAAACCGGATACAGTTCTTCAGATCCTTGACTGCATACGCATTCGTCTCCGGTTCATTAAACCGCTGCGGCGGGGTCAGCGTAAAGCTTGGCAATTTTTTCATATAACGGTCCATAAACAGAGCCGCGCCGAGAGATCCGTCACACGGCATAGAACTTGTGATAAAAGAACTCCCCACCTGCGGATAGTCATCCACAATCGCACATCCAACCTCTGCGGATGGAAGCGGACACACATCTGCCGCCAGTCCCATACGCTCTGCCGCATCTACATACATAATATTTGCGTTCTGATCAACCTCTCCCGGAAGGCAGACCGGTGACATGGCAATATCGATCCAGTCCAGCATCGGAAAACCTGCCATAATGATCGATGGGGTCATCTCGTCAAACATCACCGTCTTTGCACGTAATTTTGCAGCCCGTTTATTATTTGGTGAATTGAGATTCTCATCTCGTTCAATGATCTTGGCGATCACATCTACCGAGTTATGTACCACTCCGTAAAACTGTTCCTGCGTATAACGGAGCTGTTTTCCGCGCAGTCCCAGCTTATGGCGGTCCAGCATATTCGCCACCGTCAGATAAGAAGCCATCCACGGGTAACGCACAAAGGATTTCGTCAGCGCCACCGGATGCTTTCCGAGTGTCACTGCCATATATCCATATACCTTCAGCCAGGAGGCAAAATCATACGCTGTATCTCTTACCCCTTTCCACTCCCTCTGGTTCAGAGAACGGTACCCTTCCGTATAGTAATCTCCAAGCCCTTCATTATGCAGCTTTACCCTTGGTTTTGCATAATGCCTGACATCCTTTACAATCCCCGGAAGTGCTTGTTTCAACTTCTGGATTTTTGTTCCTCGTCTCATTTTCCGGCCTCCTCTCTGCGCGCTTTGATCTTCTTGATTTCCAGACTCTCCACAAATGCCTGTACCCGGGTTCGAAGCTGTCCGCTTGATTTTGCCTGATACGGCCGGTCAATTGATAAGGTCGGTATCTTATATTCTTCGGCAAGAACATGACTCTGCAGTGTTCTCTCAAAAGACCAGTAGGAACAGAATTTCATCTGCTCATAAATAATACCGTCTGCATGATATTCCTCCACCAGTTTCGCCGCCTGATCCTGTCTGTACTTGATCTTATTTGGCGTGACATACCTCGGACAGGAGGTCTGATCAATATTGATCCGCACAATCTGAGTGAGCACATCCTCTGTATCATTTAATACAATTTCCTGACGTCCCGGGATCGATCCATAACAGAACCGGTCTGCGGCAACATAAGCACCGCTGTCTTCCACCAGTTCGATCATATCCGGATCATCGATCTCTCCGCCCACGATCACAACTCTTGCACGGAATTTTGATTTTTTATCCGGTTCCCTGTGTTTGAGTTCCTCCAGTGTTTCATACAATTTATCCAGGATCAGATCTTTTGGACAGACATAGGTTGCAAGAACAATCTTGTGAAATTCTGCGCCTGTGATCACCGGATTTTCTGCTTTTCGCATTTCTCCCATCTCAGAAATGATCCTGCAGATCTCATTGTGCTTCTCCACAGCTTTTCTCATCGCCGCATCGGATATATCCGTTCCATACCGTTCATGCAGCGGTTCCAGCACCTTTCTTCGCAGCTGCTCTACCACATGCTCCACCGTGATTTCTTCATCTTTTCCCGGCACATCCACATAGCTGATAAAGAAATTCTTTTTCTCTTTCCCCTGGATCTCCAGCAGTTCCATATTTTCGTAACACCGGTTCATGCATTCACAGATATCAACCCCGGCAATCGCATCCAGAAACTGAAATCCGCCCTCGATTGCCCGTTCCAGCAATGCTCTGGAAAATTCGCAGGCACTGCTTGCCAGATAATACGTTGCAATCTCTGTAGAACCCATATACGGAGCCCGCAGTCTGACAGAAAAACAGTGGTCCAGATTCAGCAGCACTTCCGGGATATGAAAACAGGTGAACCCAACAGCGACCCGGTTCTCCTTCTGCGCTTCCCGGACCAGATCGTTACAGGCACTGTCCAGTAACTTTTCAAAATAGATCATATGTTTTAGATCTTTCATAACAGCCCTCCTGACACTTACAGCAGAATGCCGAACTTCTGCATTGCATCCCGCACATTGACTACCACAGGTGATTCTTCTGGAAGCTCCATAATGCTGCGTCCTTCAAAATCATACAATGCCAGTTTTTTGTCTGACGGGATCGCTGCCAAAAGCTCCAGACCTCTGGTATCCAGTCTTTCGATCATCGCCGGGTCCTCCACCCGGTTCACGATCAGACCGATGCGGTCATATTTCACCAGCTCCATTGCAACATTTTCAATTGTCTTGATGACTTCCAATCCCTTTTTGCTGGTATCCGAGATCAAAAGCAGATGGGTCACTTTCTCCATTACACGGCGGTTGATCTGCTCAATGCCTGCCTCTCCGTCAATGACCACATAATCAAACTGCTCTGAGATCATCGTGATCACTTCTTTTAAATATGAATTGATGCGGCAATAACATCCGGCTGACTCCGGACGTCCGATTGCAAGAAACGCAAAACCTTCTTTTTCGACGATTGCCTCTGCGATCTTATACCTGGACTCAGACAACAATTCCATTGCTTCCTTTGTATTTCCATCCTCCACATTCGCAACAATTTCGTTTCGAATGTCATCCAGCGTCAGTTTGGGATCAATTCCCAGTGCTGTAGCCAGACCAATCGCCGGATCTGCATCAATGGCAAGGATCTTTTCCTCCGGAAATTCCTCAACCAGAAGCTTTACAAGAGCTGCGGAAATAGAAGTCTTTCCCACGCCCCCTTTTCCGGTCAATGCGATAATTTTTGTCTCTCTGCTCATACCTTTTCTTCCTTTCCACTAAATCCGCACTGCAAGATGATATGCACCGCGTACTGCCTCCAGAACTCTTCCTGCCCGGCTGCTGTCTCCAATGTTATAAATCTCTTTTGCCAGATGTTCTTCTCCCGCTTCAAAGAAAAATGTCTCATCCGCTTTTCCCCCCATTGCCAACACGATCAGATCTGCCGGAATCTTCTTCTCCACGATTTCTTCTTTGATTGCTTTCTCCATCGGGTTCGGAATATTCGGAGGAAGCAGCGGCTGCCAGGTATTATACGGATCCGGCACAGTTTGGGACTGATTCTGTTCCACATAAACGCCGTCTTTTGCAAGCGCTTTTACCTTTGTACAGTTATACAGCCGCACCCCTGATTTTTCCAGATAATGAAGCAAATGTCCTCGGTTTGCTGTACAGACCCCCATCATAAAATGAGGCAGCATTTCCAGAACCGTAACGTTCTTTCCATATTCATTTGCCAGCCAGTGTGCAGTCTCACAGCCTACCACTCCACCGCCTACGATCACGATATTATTTGCACCTTCCGCTTTTTCCGGATGTTCCAGAAGGTCTGTTCCAAGGATTAGATTTGCCTCCTCTCTGCCTTCAAACGGCGGAAAGATTTCCTTTGTTCCATACGCAAAAATAACTGAATCATATGCTTTTTCTTTTAGAAGTTCTGCAGTCACCGTTGTATTTTTATGTACCTGAAGCTGATACTGCTCCTGACAAAGCTCCACCTGTTTCTCAAGGTATGCCAGATAGTTGCGCAGGTCAAATTTGATCTTCGGAATACTTCCTACAGCAATCTTGCCGCCCAGCTTCTCTGATTTTTCATACAAGGTTACGTTGTGTCCGCGTTTTGCCGCGATCAATGCAAATGTAATTCCTGCCGGCCCGCCTCCCACAACAGCAATGTTTTTCTTTTTCTCAGCCGGTGTAAAGGTTTCCGGAAAACGTTCCTCGAATCCGGTTCGCGGATTGACTGCACACTGAGGATGCCCTCCCAGAATAAACTCATTAACGCAGCCTTCCTGACAGCCGATACACGGCCGGATCTCCTCCACATTGCCGGCAAACGCCTTGTTGCACCAGTCCGGATCTGCAAGCAGTGGTCTGGCAAGCATCACCATGTCGCAGTCACCATCCCGGATCGCTTTTTCTGCGATATCCGGATACCCCAGTTTTCCGACTGCAACAACCGGAACGTCCACTCCGGTATTCGATTTGATACGATTTCTGCGGAAGAATTCTTTTGCGATCTTGGACATATCAAGGAAACATCCCGCCGGCATTCCCTCCGGTGGATGCGGCAGCCACCAGTTGTCATAGCAGCCCAGATCCACATCAAACAGATCCACTCCGGCACGGACCAGTTTCGCCATATAATGCAGGGTATCCTTAATCGTTCTTCCATTTTTAAACCGCTTCAGACTGCTGACTTCATTCATCCGTTCCTGATATGTTTCGTTCAGTGCCAGTGAGAGGTCAATCCGATACATGATCGGGAAGGAATCTCCCGCCCTCTTTCGAATCTCACGGATGATATCAAGCCCAAACATTTCATAATCTTTATAGCGTCCCATCTGTCTTCTGTTAAATGCCGGATTCGTCATCTGTTCCAGCAGATATCCTTCATGCCCATGCAGGTAGATACCGTCTAATCCCATCTCTTTTGCATCTGCTGCCGCCTGCCCGCAGTTTTTTACAATTTTTTTCAAATTGGCATCTGTCAGCGGAATACATGGAAGCTGCGGAATATAAAAGCTCGGATTCACGGACGCAGAAACCGGAATCTTATGTTTTGTCATCACACAAGTCGGTGGTCCTACTCTTCCAAGTCCCGGTGTAATCTGAATAAAGATTTTACTTCCATACGCATGTACTCCCTGTGCAAGATCTCTCCAACCTGCAAACACTGTTCTGGCATGATCGATTCTCGGAAACAGTGACAGATCATCCACCTCTGTCACCGTCGGATCGATTCCGTGACTGACCGGAATCAGCCCTGTTGTCAAAAGCCCTGTCCCCCCTTTTGCACGAGCGAAAAAGTACTGAAGCATCTTGTCATTGGGACGTCCTGACTCTTCACACATATTCAGATTCCCCATCGGTCCCATTACCACGCGGTTTTTGATCATAGTCTTATTCACCTGAATCGGAGAAAACAGGGCCTGATACGGATACAATTCCTTCGTCATCTCCCCGGAGCTCATCCTGCAGTTTTCTTTTTCCTGTTTCACCCAATCCCCATAGGTTTCTTCCAGTCTGACTAACTTTTCATCGCATTTCAATGTTTTTGCACCTCCTGTTTTACGACATCTTTTACCCAAACTAATTTTGAGCATTTTGCACTAAAATCATATTTCAATTATATCATTTCAGTGCAAAACAAACAACTCAAAAAAGACCCGAAAGGGAGTATATCACTTCCACTTTCAGGTCTTCTCTATTATTTATTTACGGATCATCTCCATATATGGCAGTACTTCATATCCTGCTTTTTTATAGACATGAACTGCTCTTTCATTTTCTTCTTCCACTTCCAGGCGAACTACCACGTCTGCGTATTTTTCTTCTATATATTCAAAAAACTTACTTCCGATACCAAGTCCTCTGCTTTCTGGCTTCATATACAGATCTTCGATCCAGACACACTGCTTTCCAAACTCTGTGGAAAAGCTTTTGGCTGCCATGGCATACCCCAAAAGCTGCCCTTCATTTTCAAACACATATCCTTCCAGATATGGACTCCCTTCTATGCATGTTCTGATATCATTCTCAAAAATCTCATCCGATCCATTACTCTGCACTGCGGGAGATGCGTAAAATACCCGCATCATATCCAATACTTCCTGTTTATCCTGTTCCATCATATTTCTAATTGTAAATTCCATCACTGTCCATCCTTTTCTTTATTCTGCCAATACGCTCTTATGCCGTTTCAGATATTTTCCGTCTCCTTTTTTACCTAAGAACTGATTCTCTTTCACGATCACATGCCCTCTCTGCATGACCAGTTCAATCTCACCTTTCACTGCCATCCCCTCATAACAGGTATAATCTACTGCACTGTGCATATCCGCATGTGTCAGTATGCGCTCTTTCTCCGGATTTAAGAGAATCAGATCCGCATCTGAACCCGGCAGCAGAGTTCCCTTCTGCGGATATAATCCATACATCCGGCTAGGATTCGTACACAGATAATGCACCATCTGCGGCAGTGTAATTCTGCCTTTCATCACACCCTCAGAGAACAGAATGCGCATCCGCTCTTCAACTCCCGGTGCACCGTTTGGACAAGCTGTAAAATCCTGCGCTCCTGCCTGCTTTTCTTTCCCAAAGTGAAACGGGCAGTGATCTGTTGCCACAACATCGATCACACCATCCTTTAATGCCTGCCATAATGCATCCTGATCCTCTTTTTTGCGA
>ENA-OQKE01001079-OQKE01001079.1-human-gut-metagenome-genome-assembly--contig:-NODE-1079-length-12168-cov-2.382929_pt1 | contig 12168 bp, 8 predicted proteins | sample MGYA00242620_ERZ504787 | MGnify/ENA primary metagenome ERZ504787 (study PRJEB26092, sample SAMD00036349) | human gut metagenome | host: Homo sapiens | study: EMG produced TPA metagenomics assembly of... | reverse complement strand
TAACTTTATACATGATTTTCCTCCATGGGAAGGGTGATGGTAATGGTCGTCCCCTCTCCGTCTCCGGATCTGGCTTTCAGCCCATACCCTTCCCCATAATGAATTTTTAATATGGAAATCAGATTGTAGAGTCCCAGATGTCCGTCCCGTTTTTCCGGCGACGGGGAATTGATCCACCGGACCACCTCCGGCGGCATTCCCCGCCCGTCGTCAAAGACGGAAATCTTTAAATCCGTTCCTTCCTGAGCCGCGAAAATGCAGATATAGCCGTTTCCATCGTGCTCCACTCCGTGAAGCACCGCGTTTTCCACCAGAGGCTGGAGGATGAAGGAGGGAACCTTGCAGTTGAGGTCGTCCTCCACATCCAGCTCCACAACCAGTTTTTCCTCAAACCGCGCCTGCTCCAGTTCCAGGTAACTGGCCACATGGTACAGTTCTGTGTGAAGGCTCAGCATGTACTGGTCGTTTTCCAGGGCCTGGCGGTAGTAGGAGGAGAGGGTTAGAATCAGTTCCCTGGCCCGGTCCGGATTCTCCCGGCAAACGCATGAAATGGTGTTCAGCGCATTGTAAAGGAAGTGGGGATTCACCTGGGACTGAAGGGCCTTGAACTCCGCTTTGCGGCGGAGCTGTTTCTGATAATCCAGGTCGGACAGCTCTAACTGGGTGGAGAAAAGACGGGCCAGCTCCGAGGCAAAGTCCAGATTTGACTGGGAGGTATGCCAGTGTTTCTTTACCATCATGGTCAGACTCCCCACTGGTTTGTCCATCTCGATGAGAGGGGCGGCAACAATGATGTGGTTCTTCAGGATATGGTACAGGGGGTCTGTCTTTTCCGCATAGGAAAAGGTGGTGGGCTTCCTGTCGTGGATAGAGCTTAGAATGGGCTTCAGCACAGCTTCATCCCGGAGGACATCGTACCAGTTCTCACCCTTCATGGCCAGGATTTTCTGGGCATCCGTGATCATCACAGCCGCACAGGAAGTGGACTGGTAGATGATGTCTGCGGTGGCCTCCATGTCCGCGGTGCTGTAGAGTCCCTTTCTCAGGTGAGGCAGGCTCTGGTCTACAATCCCCATGGCCAGGCGCATCTTCTCCGCGAACTGGCTGTCCTCCTCCATGAATACCATATTAAAGGTGCCCAGAAATACAACCATGCCCAGGGCATTCATGATTATCATGGGAAAGGCAATGAGGCGTACCAGGTCCAGGGCAGCAGGGAAGGGCCGGGAGATGAGAAGGATAATGGCCATCTGCCCAATCTCAGCCAGAGCCGTGATGAGAAATACCCCGGCACCGTCAATCTTGCCGGCCTTAAACCGCTTGGAAAAGGCGGAACCGATCAGGCCCTCCACAAAGGTGGAGACAGCGCAGCTTACGGCGGTAAATCCTCCGATATCAAAGAGATACCGGTGAAGTCCTCCTATGACGGCGGCTCCGATTCCCACATAGGGACCGCCTAAAAGACCGGCTGCCAGCACGCCGATAACCCTGGTGTTCACGATAGCGCCCTGGGCACGCACCCCTGTGTAGGTGGAGAAAATGCTGACCAGTCCGAAGATGACTGCCAGGGCGGCCCTGCTTCCCATGGCATGGCTGTCCTCCAGCAGCATGGAGCGAACCATGGGGAGCTTGGTGAGCATGGTGGCAATGAGTACCAGAAGACCAATATTTAAAAGCAGGTTAAAAAACATGGTATTGGACATGATGACCTCCCTTAATCGTTCTCACACCAGTATACCAAAAAATTAATCTTAAGAAAATCTTTAATTGTAAATCTTGGAAGACTATGGTAATCTAATGGGGAAGATAACTGTATTAATATACTTAATACAGATGGGACACCGGGAGGAGCGGGATATACCTGGTCCATGACATGGCGGGGGCATTGCTGAGGCCGCTGTCAGGCATCCCGGCAGCGAGAACAGAGAGGGGGAAGGACGGGATGATTGTACTGGATTACAGGGACAGCAGGCCGCTGTATGAGCAGGTGGCGGAGCGGCTTAGGGAACTGATGTTTAAGGGTGCCCTGCCGCAGGATGCGCAGCTGCCGTCTGTGCGCAGCCTTGCCACGGAGCTGTCCATCAATCCCAATACCATCCAGAGGGCGTATACGGAGCTGGAACGCCAGGGATATATTTATTCCATCAAAGGCAAGGGCAGCTTTGTCGCGGATAACAGCCGGATGAAGGCGGGAATCCTTCAGGAGTGGAAGGGGCATTTTAATTCCGCTGTGGAGGAAGGCATAAAGGTAGGCGTCACAGCAGGAGAGATGAAGGAAATGATTGATACGGCCTGCCGGAATCATGCCATGGAAAGGGGAGAGAGTAATGATTGAAGCAGTGAACCTGACAAAGCGGTTTGACGATATCGTGGCAGTGGACCACATAAGTGCCGCCATACGGGACGGCAGCGTGTTCGGGCTCATCGGTACCAACGGAGCCGGAAAGTCCACATTTTTAAGGCTGGCCAGCGGTGTGCTGAAGCCTGACCAGGGATGCATAACCATTGACGGGCATGAAGTTTTTGAGAATATCCCGGCAAAAAAGCGCTTTTTCTATATATCGGATGAACAGTACTTCTTTAATAATACCACTCCTGAGGAGATGATGCATTATTACAGGAAGGTGTACCAGGGATTTGACGAGGCGCGTTTCCACAAGCTGATGGGAAATTTCGGCCTGGACGAGAAGCGGAAGATACACACCTTTTCAAAGGGAATGAAGAAACAGGTATCTGTTATCTGCGGTGTTTGCGCGGGCACGGACTACCTATTCTGCGATGAGACCTTTGATGGGCTGGATCCGGTGATGCGCCAGGCGGTAAAGAGCATATTTGCAGCGGATATGGAGGACAGGAACCTGACTCCCATTATTGCTTCCCATAACCTGAGGGAGCTGGAGGACATATGCGATCATGTGGGACTGCTTCACAAGGGCGGCATTCTCCTGTCAAAGGACCTGGACGACATGAAGCTTAACATCCACAAAATACAGTGCGTCCTTAAACCGGATATGAAGCCGGAGGACCTGACGTCCCTTGATAAGGTAAATGTGGAACAGAGGGGAAGTCTCTGCACCATTACGGTGCGGGGAAGCCGGAGCGAGGTAGAGGCCGTTATGGCTTCCTATGAGCCGGTATTCTTTGAGTGCATCCCACTGTCCCTGGAGGAAATATTCATCAGTGAAACGGAGGTGGCTGGTTATGACATCAGGAAGCTTATACTTTAAGCTGCTAAAGGAGGATTTCAGGAGAAGGCTGTGGGCCATTGCCCTGGTTTTTCTGGCATTTTTCTTCACTCTTCCCATTGGGCTGGCCCTGAACATGGAGAATGCAGCCAACTCCAATTACTATAGGTACAATGATTATGAGCCCTTTATCCAGGACGCTGCCATGACCGACCTTCAGTACAAGACAAGGCTTCTGGAACTGAAGACAGAGGTGGTATTAAATGGTGTGGAATACGGGAACGGCATGATTGCCTTTTTGATGATAACCGCGGCAGTGGTCATCGGCGTATCCAGCTTTGCCTATCTGCATAATAAGAAAAAAGTGGATTTTTACCACAGTATTCCGGTGAGGCGGGAGGCGCTGTTTGGGGTCCAGTTCTCAGGAGGCATATTTATTGTCGGCGCTGCCTATGGTCTGAACCTGCTGCTGCTTACCGGGGTGGCCATGTCCTACGGCGTGCCTGCGGGCAGGATACTGGGCGCCATGGCCGGTGGCTGGGCTCTTAACATGCTGTATTACGCCCTCATGTATTCAACTGCTGTGGCAGCCATGATGATGACGGGAAATATTGTGGTAGGCGTTTTGGGAACAGGCGTTTTCTTTTTTCTGCTGCCCGGGATTATGCTGCTTCTGTGTTGGTACTGCGGAACCTTTTTCGTCACTACGGCCAGATATCTGTGGAGTTCGGATCAGTCGCCTTTTATGTGGGGGGTCAGGTACCTGTCTCCATTCAGCGTATACATCAATTCCTTTGGCTGGAAGATGAACGAACTGTCAAAACATGTTCCGGAGCTCATCTGTACGGTACTGGCATTTTTGGCAGTTACCACACTGGATTTGGGGCTGTACCGCAAACGTCCGTCAGAAGCAGCTGGGAAAGCTATGGCATTTAAGAAATCCATGCCGCCTATCCGTATACTGCTGGTGCTGGGAATTGGTCTGGCCGGAGGCATGTTCTTCTGGTCGCTGCAGAGCAGGCTGCGCTGGGGACTGTTCGGAACCATAGTATCAGTGGTGCTGACCCACTGCATCGTGGAAATTATCTATCATTTTGATTTTAAGAAGATGTTCAGTCACAGACTGCAGCTGGGACTGTGCCTTGCAGCTGGAATCCTGGTATTCTTAAGCTTCCGGTATGACTGGTACGGCTACGATTCCTATATTCCGTCCAAGGAAAAGGTCGTATCCGCCAGCCTGGATATCGGTGTGGACAGCAGATGGCTCTCAGATAAGACTTTTGAGACAGGCAGTGACGGAAAGCTGCAGATACGATATGCAGACCCCTATGAATATATAGAAGAAAACATGGTGCTCACCGATAAAGAGGCTGTTATGTCCATGGTGGAAGAGGGAAGGAAGCGCGCCCTCGAGAGAAGGGATGAGCGGCTGGGCATACGCAAGGCAGTGGCCCGGGTTGACGGCTATCATACCAATGCAGCCAGTTCCATCAGCTATATCGGCGGGGCGGACGGCCCCACCTCCATCTTTTTGGCAATGAAGTCAGGCGGAGGGGAGGATTCGGACCAGGAGAAATTTGAGACCAATATGACGGTATGCTACCGCCTGGCAAACGGCCGTGAGGTGAGACGTTCCTATTCCCTGCCTCTGTCTGCCGTGATGGATTCCTATGAGGCATTGTACAGACAGGATGCTTATAAGGAAGGCATGTACAGGATTTTAAGCCAGGAACCGGGACAGGTAAAACAGATTATGTACAGGGAGGCGGACCAGGTCACAGATGTGAGCCAGGACAGCCGTGTCCAGGAGGCCGTGCTAAAGGCGTATCAGCAGGATATGAGGGAGCTGACCGTGGAGGAACGGCTGGTGGAGATGCCTGTGGGCAGTCTTGTGTTTATGACTGACCAGGAGAATACCTATCTCCAGCAGCAGCGCCAGGCAGCCAGGTCGTCATTTGGCGGCATGGAGCGCTATCAGGTGGAGGATGTGAGCCAGTACTGGCCGGTGTACCTATCCTTTGAGCGTACCATTGAGCTTCTGAAGGAGCAGGGGATTGAACCCGGCACCTGTCTGGCGCCTGAGAAAGTGGAGCGCATCACATTTGACGTTCAGAATTATTTTTATGAACAGCAGGGAGAACTGCCGGAGGGAGAGACCCTGGCAGAACTTCAGAAAATCAATCCCAACTACCAGGAGGACGGTTCTCTGATATTTGAGGATTCCCATACCATCGGTCTGCTGCTGGAAGCCATTGCAGAAGATGAAAGCAGCGGTATGAATTATCTTTGCGAGACAGTGGAGGGAGGCCCCCACTGTACCATAAGGACAGAGAAAGAAGCAGGAGTGGGAGGCTTGCTTATAAAGAACAGAATCACTCCTGAGATAGCGGAACTCTTTACCGGTATACCCATGAATAACGGGAAGTAGACGGTCAGAAGAGGACTGAACACAAAAACAGGGAATCAACCACGTTATGGTGATTGGTTCCCTGTTTTTGTTATTGCGGCACTATCTGTCCGGCACCGCTGCATCCCGTTTAAACACATCGCTTTAGGAGGAACATCCCCCGCATCCGCTGCATCCGCTTTTTGGTTCCCGAACAGTGCCGAAAACCTGTTCATGAAGACGCCTTCCCGTAGGGGTGGCAGCCAGGCCGCCCTCGGCCGTCTCCTTTAAGGTGGAAGACATGGCGTCGCCCACCTTCTTCATGGTCCAGATGACTTCATCCGCAGGTATGGCGCTTTCGATGCCGGCCAGAGCCAGCTCCGCCGCCACAAAAGCACCTGCCACGCCGGAAGCATTGCGCTTGATACAGGGAATCTCCACCAGCCCGGCTACCGGATCGCATACAAGTCCCAGTATATTCTTGATGGCAATGGCGATGGCATGTTCCGCCATTTTCGGGGTACCGCCTGCCAGCTCCACGATGGCAGCGGCAGCCATGGCGGCGGCAGAGCCGCATTCAGCCTGACATCCGCCCTGGGCGCCTGCCAGGGAGGCATTGTTGGCAATGACCATGCCCACGGCAGACGCGGTGAACAGGGACATGACACAGTCCCTTTCCGGAATCTGCTTTTCTGCCTGCATGGTCAGCAGGGCGGCGGGCAGGATGCCGCAGCTTCCTGCTGTGGGGGCAGCCACAATCCGTCCCATGGCAGCGTTGAGTTCCGAGACAGCCAGGGCGCGGTACAGGGCACCGGAGAGAAAGGAGCCGGTCAGGCTCTTTCCGTTTTCAGATATCCGGCGCATCTTATAGGCGCTGCCGCCGGTCAGCCCGCTGGTACTTTTTAGGTCTTTATTGCAGCCGGGATCAATGCACTCTGTCATGACCTGGTAATTTTTCCGCATATGTTCATATACTGATTCCTCTGTCTGCTCCATCTGTTCCGCCTGCTGCCTCAGTACGATGGCAGAGATGGGAAGACCGCTTTTTTCGGCGGCAGCTACGATGGATGCCACGGAAGAGTAATTGAATTCAGGTTCCATAAATATAATTCCTCCTGTAATTATGGGTTTCATCAGCTATATGGGCTGAAGCATGGTGCTGGAGAAAATGTTGGGCAGCACTTTGATTTTCTCGTTCAGTTCCGGTCCGAAACTGCCGTCAATTTCAATGGTCATCACGGCCTCGCCGCCCCGGCTCTGCCTGGACAGGCGGAAGTTGCAGATATTTACTCCGGCGTCCGCCATGACTTCCGTGACAGCCGCAATGGTGCCGGGCGCGTCGCGGTGGAGCACAATCAGGGTTGTGTGCTGGCCGGTGATGGATACCTCCATGCCGTTGACTTCCTTTACAAGTATATTTCCGCCGCCGATGCTGCTTCCCAAAAGAGAGACTGTGTTGCCTGTAACGTCGGTCAGGGTGACCCTGGCCGTATTGGGATGGGCCCCGTCGATTTCGCCTGTGGTAATGCTTACTTCCAGACCCTGTTCCCGTGCTAACTCCGGCGCCCTGCGTATACGGCTGTCGTCTGTGGCCATGCCCATGATACCGGCAATCAGGGCCTTGTCCGTGCCGTGGCCCTTATAGGTCTTTGCAAAAGAGCCGTGAAGGAAAATGTCTGCCTTCACGGCCGGCGCTCCCAACAGAGCCAGGGTTATCCTGCCGATTCTGGCAGCCCCTGCCGTGTGGGAACTGGAAGGGCCTATCATCACCGGCCCCAGGATATCAAATACATTCATGATATTCCGCCTTTCTGTTATTCTTTTTCAGTATTATTTGTCAGGCTATGATAAGCTTTGCCCCGGCCCCCCGGATCCGGCTTTCCATCTGAGGGGAGATGCCGGAGTCTGTCACGATGGTATCTACCTCCTCAAAGGGACAAATTTTGAGCAGGCTGGCCTTTCCGAACTTGGTGGAGTCAGCCAGGACAATGGTACGGGTGGCAGAACGGTGCATCTGGTTCTGTATCCGTATCTCGCTCAGCCTCTGGTCCGTACATCCGATGACAGGGTCAATGCCTGTCACGGTCAGGAACATGATGTCGATATGAATGCTTTCCAGCGTGGAGGAGAATTCATTGACCAGGGTATACTCATCCCGGTTCAGAATACCGCCTGTGAGAATGATGGTAATGCCGGGATTCTCGGCCAGCATCAGGGCGTTCTGGATGGAGTTGGTCACAACGGTAAGGCTGCGGAACCGTTCCTTTAATACAAGCGCCATCATCTGGCTGGTGCTTCCGTAATCCAGGGCAATCACCTGTCCTTCGCTTACCAGGCCGGCTGCCTTTGATGTGATGGCAGCTTTTTGCTCCAGGTTCTGGGAGTTGCGGATCTGAAGGGAAATGTATCCCCCCGGAATATCCGCTGGTTTTCCGGAATCCGCAGGGACAGCCCCTCCGTGTACCCTGGACAGGCGTCCCTGGCTGTCCAGATACTCCAGGTCCTTGCGGATGGTTTCTGAGGAAACGCCCATCAGCTTCACCAGTTCGGCTGTATGTACAATTCCGTCTTTATCTAAAAGCTCCAGAATCTTTGTATATCGCTGTTTTGCCAGCATATGTTTTAGCCCTCCCTTCTGATGCTTTTCTTAACATAAGTCATTCACAATTTATTATATCCCAAAATCCCAAAATGGAAAAGTGAAAAGTGCAATAATTCCCAAGCTAATCCCAATAACGCTTCACTGCGGCGGAGAAAAAAGATTGCGAAAAACTTGGGTTTAATACGACCGATTTCATTATAACCAACATATTCGCAATTTTATAGATGCGAAATGCACAAAAAGCCAACAAATAATTTGGTATAATTGCGAAAAAATTTGATATTATTGCGAATTAGCTTGAAAACCCAACCAAAAGCAGATATACTAAGTCTGTAGCAAGATGGAAATGTCTTGCAGGGAATGAGAGGTACCGTTTATGGAGTGGGTACCAGATACACACAACGAAAGGAGATTTAATAGATATGAGTAATGAAACAAGAGCGAAAATCGTAAAAGCAGCACCCAACCGCTGGCTGGTGTTCTGTATCCTCACATTATCAGGAGGTATTGCATTCAAGCTTTCGTCCATGAAGGACATGTTCTATGTACCCATGCAGCAGTTTATGGGACTCACCAATACCCAAATCGGCGGCGCCTTAAGTGCTTACGGCATCGTGCAGACCATCGGCCTCATTGCAGGTATTTATATCTGCGATATGTTCAGTAAGAAATATATGATTGGCGGCTCCCTGATTGGACTTGGAATCGTGGGTGTATATCTTTCCACCTTCCCCGGATACTGGGGATTTTTGGCAGCCTTCGGCGTAATGGCTATTTTGGGTGAGGTTACATACTGGCCCGTACTGTTAAAGGCCATCCGTCTTCTGGGAGATGAGAAAACACAGGGACGTATGTTCGGGTTCCTGGAAATGGGGCGCGGCGTTGTGGACGTCATCATCGCATCCTCTGCACTGGCTATTTTCAAGGCCATGGGAGAAGGCGCAGCGGCACTGAGGGGCGGTCTCTTATTCTTATCGGCAGTTACGGCAGCAGCCGGCGTTCTCTGTCTGATTTTTGTTCCCAATGATGAAAAACGTGTGGACGAAACCGGCAAGGAAGTCAATAAGGCACAGGCAGCTTTTGGCGGCATGATGCAGGCTATCAAGAGTGTTGATATTTGGGCTGTTTCTTTGAATGGTTTTACGGTATACTGTATTTATTGCGGACTTACATATTTTATTCCTTTCCTGAACCAGATTTACTTCCTTCCGGCAACAGCCGTAGGTATGTACGGAATCATCAACCAGTACGGCCTTAAGATGGTAGGCGGACCAATCGGCGGCTTTATGTCCGATAAGGTGCACAAATCCTCTGCAAAGCATATCCGCGCAGGCTTTGTGGCATGTATCATCGCCATGGCTCTTTTCCTGATGGTGCCTCATGAGTCCCTGGGACAGGGCGGCAACTGGATAATTGGCGCGGCGTGCACACTGGCTTTCGGAGCCATTGTATTTACCATGAGAGCCGTGTTCTTTGCTCCAATGGATGAAGTCAGGGTTCCAAAGGAGATTACGGGAGCAGCTATGAGCCTTGCATCCCTGGTCATCTACCTTCCCAATGCATTTGCATATGTAATGTACGGCAGTTTCCTTGACAGGTATCCGGGCATGGCAGGATTCAGGATTGTATTCAGCGTCATGATTGGATGGGCGGTTATCGGCGTGGGCGTGTCCACATTCCTGATTCACCGCATCAAGAAGTGCCAGGCAGCAGCTAAGGCAGAGTAGGTCTGCGGACTGATTTTGACAGAAGGACGGTATGAATATATGAAGGAATATCATGGTTTTAAAAATTGCGGAAACTGGTATAAGGGCAATATCCACAGTCATACCACGGTGTCGGACGGCATGCTCACACCGGAGCAGTCTGTTAAGCTTTACAAGGACAACGGATATCATTTCCTGTGTTTTTCGGAGCATGACATATTTACAGACTATCGGGAGCAGTTCAACACAGAACAATTTATCATAGTGCCGGCCGTGGAGAGCAGTGTGGTGCTGTACCGGGCAAAGGGCACAAGCGAGCGCTATAAGATACATCACCTCCACGGAATACTGGGAACGCAGGCCATGCAGGATGCGGCCCCCCTGGGAACCTACGGACACATGCAGTTCATCCCCCCTATGAAATTTTTCGGGGAGTGGACCGGCCCTGAGGCTGCCCAGAAAGTGGCTGACATGCTGAGGGACCACGGCTGTGTGACCACCTATAATCATCCCATCTGGAGCCGCGTGACAGAAGAGGAGTTTATCCACACAGAGGGCATCAGCTCCCTGGAGATATTTAACTTCAATACAGTGCAGGAATCCAATACCGGCTACGATGTGACATACTGGGACAGGATGCTGCGCATGGGAAAGAAAATCAATGCATTTGCCAGCGACGACAACCACAATGAAGGGCTGTTTGAGGATTCCTGCGGCGGCTGGATCTGCGTGCAGTCTCCTGAATTAAGCCATGACGGCATTGTACAGAATTTTATTGACGGCAATTATTATTCATCATCCGGCCCTGAGATATATGACTGGGGTGTACGGGACGGCAAGGTATGGATTGACACATCCAATGTGAATCATGTAAACTTTGTATGCGGAAATATCATCAATGACGGGACCACGGTTCTGGGTGAGCGGTTTAAGGATACTCTGAACCATGCGGAATATGCCTTGAAGGGCCATGAGACCTATATACGTGTGGAGGCAGTGGACAAATACGGCCGCACCGCATGGACAAATCCCATCTATTTGGAATGGTAATCAGGTACTAAAGGAGGAATGGAAGAATGAAAGAGCTTCAGCAGATTCTTACGACCTTTGACGACTGGCTGTGGGGCAACTGGCTGTTGTTTGTGCTTCTTGGAGTGGGTCTTTTGTATACAATCATAACAGGAGGCATACAGATACGGCGTTTTGGATACATCATAAGAAAGACAATCTGGGAGCCCATTCTCTCAAAAAGCAAGGAATCCAAAGAAGCAGGAACCATTTCTTCCTTCCAGGCCTTGTGTACGGCAGTGGCATCCTGTGTGGGAAGCGGCAATATTGTGGGCGTGTCCACAGCCGTGCTGGCAGGCGGCATGGGAGCTATCTTCTGGATGTGGGTGGCTGCCTTTGTGGGAATGGCTACCAAATACGGCGAGATCATACTGGGTATGCTGTACCGTGAAAAGAATGAAGAGGGAAATTACGTGGGCGGTCCCATGTACTATATCAAAAAGGGACTGCATGCGCCCTGGCTGGCTGTGCTGTGCGCCTTCTTCATGGTAACCCAGATTATCGGAGGCAACTTCATCCAGTCCAACACCATAAGCGGCGTCATGAAGGAGAATTTTGGCGTTCCCTATCTCACAACAGGAATCGCCCTTGTACTTATCATCTTTGTGATTACCCTGGGCGGGCTTAAACGTCTGGCCCATGTGGCCCAGAGACTGGTTCCCACCATGGCGCTTATCTATGTGGTGGGCGGGCTTCTCATCATCCTGGCCAACATCACCAAGGTACCGGGCGTGTTCGCGGACATATTTGCCGGAGCCTTCGGCCTCAGGGCCATGGCTGGCGGCGCCATGGGATCCATGCTGATTGCCATGCAGAAGGGTGTTGCAAGAGGGCTGTACTCCAATGAAGCAGGCGAGGGATCCGCGCCGGTTATCCACTCTGCGGCCCAGGTAAACCATCCGGTGGAACAGGGCATAACAGGTGTGGCTGAGGTATTCTTAGACACCTTTGTCATCTGTACCATCACAGGTCTTGTGCTGGGAGTCACCGGAGTGCTGGATTCAGGCGCACCGGGAAACGTACTGGCCATCAATGCCTTTGCCAGCGTGTGGGAACCCCTGCGCTATGTGGTGGCTGTCTGTCTCCTGATGTTCTCGTCCACCACCCTGATGAGCCAGTGGTACTTCGGGTTTGTGGGTCTGAACTACATATTCGGCACAAAGGTGGCCGATAAATTCAAATACGTGTTCCCATGCTTCTGCATCATCGGAGCATTGGCGG
>ENA-OQKE01001075-OQKE01001075.1-human-gut-metagenome-genome-assembly--contig:-NODE-1075-length-12222-cov-2.777933_pt1 | contig 12222 bp, 7 predicted proteins | sample MGYA00242620_ERZ504787 | MGnify/ENA primary metagenome ERZ504787 (study PRJEB26092, sample SAMD00036349) | human gut metagenome | host: Homo sapiens | study: EMG produced TPA metagenomics assembly of... | reverse complement strand
GTATCTGAAGCGGGAGAAGATCCAGTTTTATGAGGTGGTGGACGGCGGCATCGTCAATAACCGAATCTACAACGGGCTGATTCTCCGTGAGGAGCAGGTGCGGACAGCAGACCGCTCCGGCTATATCAATTATTATCTGCGTGAGGGAAAACGTGCTTCTGTGGGAAGCCGTATTTATTCTCTGGACGAGACTGGGAACCTGGAGGCGCTGTTAAAAGAGAATGCCGAGGAGGGCAGTTCTCTTTCCGATGACAGCCTGTCGGACCTTAAAAAGCAGCTTACATCCTTTGTCCTGTCCTTTCAGAACCAGGATTTCGGAACCATCTATGACGCCAGAATTTCCCTGGACGCCTCAGTGATGGAATATTCCAGCTTCAGCACCCTGGACCAGTTAGACAAGCTGGCGGAACAGTCAGGGGCTGTCTTTGAACAGGTCCGATCCGATGTATCGGGAGTGGTATCTTACGGAATTGACTCCTTTGAATCCATGACAACGTCAGACGTGGAGGCAGCTTCCTTTGACCGAAGCACCTACGTCAAGACAGTACATAAATCCGGGGATTTGATTGACAGCGGCTCTCCGGCCTATAAAATTGTTACTTCGGAAAAATGGTCCATTGTATTTCCGCTGAGCGAGGAGGACGCGGCCCTTTATAATGACAAGACTGTCCTTCGGGTCGTATTCCGCGACTATTCCCTCAGCACACCGGCCGCCTATTCCACCTTTACAGGCAAGGATGGAGCTGCCTACGGGAAACTGGATTTTTCAAAATATATGGAACAGTTTATCTCAGACCGATTCGTGGATTTTGAGATAAAAGTGGATAAGGCTGACGGCCTTAAAATTCCTGTCAGCGCAGTGACGGACAAGAATTTTTACCTCATACCGCTGGAGTACATGACCCAGGGCGGCGATTCCTCGGAGGACGGTTTTTATAAGGAAGTTTATACGGAAAACGGCACATCCATTGTCTTCGTGCCCACTACGGTTTACTATTCGGACGAGGAATTTTATTACGTGGACATGGGAGAGGAAAACGGCTTCAAGGCAGGGGATTATGTGGTCAGGCCCGAATCCTCGGACCGTTACCAGATTGGGAGGACTGCTTCCCTGAAGGGTGTTTACAATATTAATAAAGGCTATACTATTTTCAAACAAATTGATATACTGGATTCCAACAGTGAATATTATACTGTGCGGAAGAACATGAAATACGGCTTGTCCGTGTACGACCACATCGTGCTGGATGCCTCCATGGTGGAGGAAGGACAGCTGCTGTACCAATAAGGGAGGAAAACAATATGATAAAAAATCAGCTGGAAGAAGTAAGAAAGCATATTGAAGATGCCTGCCGCAGGGCGGGAAGAAATCCTGAGGAAGTGACTCTCATCGCTGTCAGCAAAACAAAACCCGTTCCCATGCTTATGGAGGCTTATGATGCCGGGGCCAGGGATTTCGGTGAGAACAAGGTACAGGAAATCCTGAACAAAAAACCGGAGCTTCCGGAGGATATCCGATGGCATATGATTGGTCATCTGCAGCGCAACAAAGTTCACCAGGTCATTGACAAGGCCGTGCTGATTCACTCTGTGGATTCCCTGCGCCTGGCCCAGCAGATTGAGGCCGACGCGGCAAAGCTCGGACTGGATGTGGACATTCTTTTGGAGGTCAATGTGGCCCGAGAGGAGAGTAAATACGGGTTCCTTATAGAGGAAGTGGAGGATGCCATTATGCAGATTAAGGATTTCCCCCATGTGCATATTAAGGGACTTATGACAATTGCGCCTTTTGTAGATAATCCAGAAGAAAATCGTGGAATTTTTAAAAAATTATTTGAATTTGCTGTTGACATAGGTGGCAAAAACATTGATAATGTTACTATGAGTGTGCTCTCAATGGGAATGACTGGGGATTACGAGGTTGCCATTGAAGAAGGAGCGACCATGGTCAGGGTCGGTACCGGTATTTTCGGTTCACGATAAGGTGTTTCCCCCAGTAAGCACTTCATATAGAGATTGGAGAGTGTAAGATGAGTCTGTTAGGTAAGTTAATGGATACCATGAGATTAAATCCTGATGAGGAAGAGGATGATTACTACCTGGACGATGACTTTGAAGAGGAGGCCCCGCGCAAGGGACTGTTCTCAAAGAAGAATACGGAATATGATGAGGAAGAGGAGCAGGACAAGCCCCGGTTTTTAGGAAGATCCAATCCCAAAGTAGTACCTATGAGACGCAGCATGGAAGTGACAATGATTAAACCCACATCCATGGAGGATTCCAGAGACATCTGTGATTACCTTCTGGCAGGCAAGGCGGTGGTACTGAATATGGAGGGTATACATACAGAAGTGGCTCAGAGAATCATAGATTTCACCTCAGGAGCTACCTATTCCATGAACGGCAATCTGCAGAAGATATCTAATTATATCTTCATCGCAACACCTGATTCCGTGGAACTGTCCGGGGATTTCCAGGACATCCTGGCCGCAGGCAGTGCCATGGGCATGGATGTCTCAGGACTCAATATCCATTTGTAATTGACAAGGAAAAAGAAGCCCCTGTACAGGGGACAAGTATGCGGCAGACCTGGTGTGTCTGCCGATTTGTTGTATAAAATCAGGAGGACACTGGCATGGCTGACAGGATAAATGTATGCAGGGATGGGAAGGCTATCTACGATATCGTACTGACCCAATCCTTTGACGGTTTAAAGGAGGCAGTATCCTGCCTTCCTGTTAAGGAACACAAAATTTGCATTGTGACGGATTCCAATGTGGCGCCCCTGTATCTGGAGGAGGTGCGCGCTGTTCTGTCCGGATGCTGCAAGGCTGTTTCGGTTTTTACCTTCCCGGCCGGGGAGGAAAATAAACATCTGGATACGGTGCGAAACCTGTATGAGCACCTGATTCTGGAGCATTTTGACAGAAAGGATATGCTGGCTGCCCTGGGCGGCGGTGTGGTAGGCGATTTATGCGGTTTCGCAGCCGCCACTTATCTCAGGGGAGTTGACTTTATTCAGATTCCAACCACCTTGCTTTCACAGGTGGATTCCAGCATCGGCGGCAAGACCGGCGTGGATTTTGACGCCTATAAGAACATGGTGGGCGCATTTCATATGCCCAGGCTGGTTTATGCCAACCTGCGCACCCTTTTAACCCTTCCTGAGGAACAGTTCTCCTCAGGCATGGGCGAGGTGGTGAAACACGGCCTGATTAAGAACCGGGAGTATTATCAGTGGCTGAAGGACAATCATGAGGGCATTGCTGCCAGGAATCTGGATCTGTGCCAGGCCATGGTTTATGAGAGCTGTATGATTAAGAAGCGTGTGGTGGAAGAGGATCCCACGGAACAGGGAGAAAGAGCTCTTTTGAATTTCGGCCATACCCTGGGCCATGCGGTTGAGAAGCTGGAGAATTTCACCATGCACCACGGCCACTGCGTGGGGCTGGGCTGCATTGGGGCTGCCCGTATCTCCCAGCTCAGAGGCATGCTTACAGAGGAGGAGATGGCGGACATCAGAAATACCTTCCTTTCCTTTGGAATTCCTGACGCTGCGCCGGGTCTTGTGTGGGATCAGGTCCTTAAAACCACCCAGAGCGATAAAAAGGTTGACGCCGGCGTCATCCGTTTTGTCCTGCTTAAGACCATTGGACAGGCGTATGTGGATACGGCTGTTACGGCTGATGAGATGAGGGCTGGTTTTGATGTGATAGGAGGACAGGCATAATGACAAAACAAAAGCAATCCCTGATTGCCAGCTTCCTCATTGGTTTCGCTATCCTTGTGGGCCTGGACCAGTGGACCAAGGGACTGGTGGTACAATCCTTAAAAGGCCAGAAGCCCTTTGTCATCTGGAACGGGGTATTTGAATTCTATTATTCGGAAAACAGGGGCGCTGCCTTCGGAATGATGCAGGAAAAGCAGCTTTTCTTCTTTCTCATTGCGGTCCTTGTGCTGGGAGCCGTGGCTTACCTTATATATAAGATGCCGTCAGACGGAAAATACCGCCCCCTTGCTGTCTGCCTGATGATGATAAGCGCAGGCGCTGTGGGCAATATGATTGATCGGGTCAGTCAGGGATATGTGGTGGATTTCCTGTATTTTAAACTGATTAATTTTCCTATTTTTAATGTGGCCGACTGCTATGTAACCATCGGCGCTGCCTGCCTTGTGTTTTTAATCATGTTTTATTATAAGGACGAGGACATGGCATGTTTCTCATTGAAAAAACAGTAGTATCATACATCAGACAGGAGGAGACACCCCTTTGAAACAGGAATTTTATCCCACGGATATGGAGGACCATGTGCGTATCGATAAATACCTTGCTGAAGCCTGCCCTGATTTAAGCCGCTCCTACATCCAGAAGCTCCTTAAATCAGGGCAGGTCCTGGTTAACGGCCAGGGCATAAAGGCAAGCTATATCGTGGTGGAAGACGACAGGATTGAGCTGGAAGTGCCGGAGGCCGTGGAGCCGGAAATCGACGCAGAGCCCATGGACCTGGATATTCTCTATGAGGACCAGGACCTTATCCTCATCAACAAGCCTAAAGGAATGGTGGTCCATCCGGCTGCCGGACATTACAGCCATACCCTTGTAAACGGCCTCATGTACCATTGCAAGGACCAGCTGTCCGGCATCAACGGCGTCATGCGGCCGGGCATCGTGCACCGGATCGACATGGATACCACCGGGGTCATTATAGCGTGTAAAAATGATATGGCCCACAGCTCCATCGCTGCCCAGCTCAAGGAACACTCCATCACCCGCAGGTACCAGGCGATTGTCCATGGCGTCATTGCAGAGGATGAGGGGACAGTGGACGCGCCCATTGGCCGCCATCCAGTGGAGCGCAAGAAAATGAGCATCAATTACCAGAACGGAAAGAATGCAGTAACCCATTACAGGGTTCTGAACCGTTTCAGGCAGTACACCCATGTGGAGTGCAGGCTGGAGACAGGCCGCACCCATCAGATTCGCGTCCACATGGCCAGTATCCGCCATCCTCTTTTGGGGGATGCTGTGTACGGGCCTGCCAGGTGTCCTATAAGCGGTCTCTGCGGACAGACACTTCATGCCGGCATCCTGGGGTTCATTCACCCCAGGACCGGAGAATATATGGAATTTTCAGCGCCCCTGCCGGATTACTTTGAGAAACTCCTTCGTACCTTAAGCTGAAACCAGGATGAAAAAGCGCAGTAAAAACATACTTTAATAGACAAGTTGTCACTTTTGTCGCAAAGCTTTATACTATTTTTTACTTTTTTGTACATTTCTATATACTTTTCTGAATTTTTGAGTTATAATACTTAATAGATAAAATATGACTTATGACCTACAGGACAGACAGTGCAGAAAGGGGAATGTAGAATGACAAATAATCTAATTATCACCATTGGCAGGCAGTGTGGCAGCGGCGGCAAGATGATCGGCGAATTACTGGCAGAAAAGATGGGTGTTAAGTGCTACGACAAGGAATTGTTATCCATGGCTGCAAAACACAGCGGACTTTGCGAGGAGCTGTTTGAGAAACACGATGAACGGCCCACCAGCAGTTTCCTCTACTCACTGGTTATGGATTCCTATTCCATGGGCTATACGGCATCGGGATATTCCGATATGCCTATTAACCATAAGATATTCCTTGCTCAGTTTGACACCATCAAAAAGCTGGCGGAAGAGGCCTCCTGCGTCATGGTTGGACGGTGTGCGGATTACGCCCTGGAGGACTACCCCAATGTGGTCAGCGTATTCATCACAGCCAACGACGATGACAAGATAAAACGCCTTCAGGACCTGTACAAGGTAGACGCGTCCAAGGCAAAGGACATCATGATTAAGACAGACAAACAGCGCGCCAGCTACTATAATTATTACTCCAACAAGAAATGGAGCGACCCGCGCAGCTATGATCTGTGTCTTAACAGCAGTGTCACAGGACCGGAGGGCGCAGTGGACGTCATCCTGAATTTCGCAAAAGTGAAGCAGGAGTGGAGAAAACAGAAGTAGTTCCGGCGAAATGCATAGGGACAGGGCAGTATAAGTAACGAAAACAGCAGATGCGGCAACGCCGGCGGAAAGCCGGTATTGCCGCATCTGTTTTTTACGTCAATGTCACATTCTTATTGATGTCCAAAAGGATGTCCGGTAAAAGATGAGCCATAAAACTGTTACTCCACCGTAACGGATTTGGCCAGGTTTCGCGGCTGGTCCACATCCAGATGCTTGCCGATGGAAGCATAGTAGGCAATCAGCTGCAGGGCCACTGCAATGGGAAACACGGTGAAGCGGTCTTCCAGGTCCGGTATCCGAAGTTCTATATCAGCCACTCCATCCTCCACCACAGACTGTTTCTTGGCCAGAAGGATGACGTAAGCGCCCCGGGCCTTTACCTCCCGGATATTGGAAATGGTCTTGGCAAATACATGGTCCTGAGTTGCTATTGCTATGACAGGCACATTGTCATAAATCAGGGCAATGGTTCCGTGCTTCAGTTCACCGGCGGCATATGCCTCCGCGTGGATATAGGAGATTTCCTTAAGCTTAAGGGCCCCCTCCAGAGAAAAGGCGTAATCCAGACCTCTTCCAATAAAAAAGGTGTCTCTCTCACGAATCAGGTGGCGCACAAAGGACTGGATAAATTCAGACTGTCCAATAACGGTTTCCATAGCCGGTATGACATCCAGCAGATCCGTCATAAATTCCCGTGCCTCATCCTGGCCAAAGGCTCCGCGGACCAGGGCCATGCGGCAGCCAATCATGTAGAGGGCAGCCAGTTGCACGGAATAAGCCTTTGTACTGGCAACAGCAATCTCAGGGCCTGCATGTGTATAAAATACGTAATCGCTTTCCCTGGCAATGGTGGAACCCTTTACATTGACAATGGAGAGGGTGACAGAGCCAAGACTTTTAGCCAGGTTCATGGCGGCCAGTGTGTCAATGGTCTCTCCTGACTGTGATATGACTATGACCAGGGTGCTGGAATCAATCAGCGGATCCTCGTACCGGAATTCAGATGCAATGGACACGGTGACGGGTATACGGAGCATGGGCTCCATCAGTGCTTTTGCCACCATTCCCGCATGCATGGCTGTACCGCAGGCAATAATCCGCACCTGGGAACACTCTGCGAATAAGGAGTCCGGAATACCGTCATCTCTAAAATCCGGCAGACGGTCCAACATCCTTGGAAGAATGGTATTTTTAAGGGCTTCCGGCTGTTCGTGGATTTCCTTGAGCATGAAGTGGGGGTATCCGTTCTTCATGGCCGCGTCCATGTTCCAGCTGACCTCCAGTGTTTCCGGCTCCACACGGTTAAAGTCCATATCATATACACGGACTTTGTATGGCGTCAGGCGCACAATACAGCCCTCCGGGACCACAAAATACTCCCTGGTATAAGAAATCAGGGCCGTAAGATCCGAGGCTACAAGCGCTCCTGAGTGGGTGTAGGAAGCAACAAGGGGGCTTACCTTCCTTACGGCATATATCTCACCGGGACGGTCCGCAAAAAGGATACAAAAACCATAGGAGCCTTCAAGCATACCTGTAAAGGCTGCGATAGCCTTCAGCGGATCCTGGCCGCATCCCCTGTAAGCAGAATCCAGAACAGCCGCAGCTACCTCGCTGTCAGTCTGGGAGGCAAGACGGCCTTCCAAGCCATATTCCTGCGTTAGCTGGCGGTAATTTTCGATGATTCCATTGTGAATCAGGGTTACCTGTCCGAAGCTGTGGGGATGGGCATTGGCGTCCGTTACACCTCCGTGAGTGGCCCAGCGGGTATGGCCGATTCCGCAGTGGGATATCTCGCAGGTTGATTTTACACATTCCCTAAGGGCGGCTACCTTGCCCACCTTTTTAATGCTCCTGACCTGGGAATCCTGGTTGAAGTAAGCAATACCGGCGCTGTCATATCCTCTGTATTCCAGTCCTGCGAGTCCCTTTAACAATACATCCTTGGCCTCCAAAGGGCCTGTATATCCAATTATTCCACACATAATTTGTTCTGCCTTTCTTTGTTAGTTACAGTTATTTTAACTGCAATTGTTGTTCCTGAAAAAGACATCAAAAAACTAAGCTGTCTTATACAGGCAGTTTTCAGCATTCCATTTTTTGTCCATTTTTACTGATATCATACATCCGGTCACACTGGCTTTGTTTTGCAGTTACCCGCATATTTTCCAGTATGCAACACGCCCGGACAGCATGGGAGAGCACCCGCCGAATTTCTCGATTCTCTCTCCACCTCGTTAACCTTATAAACGGCAGCAGACGTTCCTGCTGTTCACGTACCCGCTAAAAGGTGCATGGCGCTTAGCTTTGCTATGTGTCTCTGTCCCTCCTGTGACAGATTGTGAATATTATAGCTCACTCTATTTTATGCGTCAACCATATTTTGGGTGAGCCGCCCTGCCGGTGCCCGGCATAATCCCTGTTTTATGCGCGATTTTAAAGATTCTTTAAGACTTTTGTTCTATTCATTCACCTGCCTGTGTGATATAATGAGGGGCGGTGCAATTATATGATTTATGAATCACAACAGGACGCACGACATGAAAAAAAGCGATTACATACAGGTGATAAAAAAATACAAACGAGAGATTCTGCAGTGTTCGGCCCTGGCCGTGACTGTAGTGTGCGCCTGCGCAATGTCCTATATGGCGGGGCGTTACAGCGGGAGACTGAATGCTCCCGCTGCCGGCAGCTCTGAGGGAGGGGCCGTAGAAACCACCTCACAATACATAGATCTGGCTCCGGGTTCGCCTTCCTTTCTCTTTCCGCCAGGTGCGGCCTGCCGGGATGCAACTCCCTCCAATGCGGACATGATGGATTCCCAGGTACTTAATCTGGCCTATCTCTATGAGGATGGGGCAGATTCCACGGATCCGGCTGACAGCTATGCGGGCCGGCTCTATGATCTGCTGGCTTTAAAGGACGCTTCGTGGATATCGGGTCTATATGACCTGTACAATTATACGCCCCAGCAGCTTGCAGCCCTGCTGGGACTTCCGGAGACAGCCGTCACTTCACCGTCCGGCATCATACCGGAGTTCCGGAACATATCCGTGCACTTTGTAAACAGCGAACAACAGGAAACCGGAAGCACTTCTAATGCAAGGGAAATTATTTCTATTATCAATACCCTGCATTACTTCGGCATACTTAAAGATATGAAAACAATGGAGGACTGTGCGGACAAGCTGTGGAACGCTTCACACAAGTACTCTGTGCGCATAGGCGGAATTTATTATTGTGACGGCAGCTGCCTGGACGAAGCAGCAGACGGGCGAAGGGACGCGGATGAATCCGGGACGGAAGCAGCTGGGGCACAAACAGCTGGTGTTGAACCAGCTGACGCAGTAATAGCTGGGTCGGAAGCAGCTGGAGCTGAAGCAGTTGGGGCAGCAGTAGCTGGGTCGGAAGCAGCTGGAGGTGAAACAGCTGGCGCAGTAGTAGCTGGGTCGCAAATAGCTGGTGCTGAAGCAGTTGAAGCAGCAGTAGCTGGGTCGGAAACAACTGGTGCTGAAGCAGTTGAAGCAGCAGTAGCTGGGTCGGAAACAACTGGTGCTGAAGCAGTTGAAGCAGTAGCTGGGTCGGAAACAGCTGGCGCAGAAACCGTTGGAACAGCAGCCGCTGGGACGGAAGCAGTTGAGTCAGGAGCAGCTGGTGGAGAACCAGTTGGCTCAATGGCAGCCAGTGCAACAGCAGCTGAGACAGCAGCCGTGGCCAGTTTTTCTGATGCGTCATCCGTCGGATCCGGGGATTCTGATACAGGTCCGGCAGACGGCTCCCGGACCTGTCCGGGCCATGTGGACTGTACGGTACTGGCCGTGGTCAAAGGCACTGCCGAGGCAGACAGTCTATTCCAGGCAGCAGATACACTGGAAGCTGTCAAGGCTTCCGGCTGGACAGGCTGGAATGCGGATACCAGAAACATGGCAGGCGCGCTGCTGGCCCAGGATTGGTCCCAGGAATATGGTCTTTATACAGTTGACTATCCGGTAAAAGGACTTTTGAATTCCCAGGAGATTGAATTATACATGAGTCTGGTTCCGGAAGACGCCAGCCGGCAGCGTAAAGATTTCGTGCGGTATGCCCTTACATCGGTAGGTAAGATTCCTTACTACTGGGGAGGCAAACCATCAGCACCTGGTTATACCGGAAACGGCTTCGGCTCACTGACTGTCCCGGATGAGGACGGCAGGCTTTTAAAGGGACTGGATTGTTCCGGCTGGATCAACTGGGTATACTGGTCGGTCACCGGAAAAGGGCTGGGGGCCCAGAGTACCGGTACACTTTTAGGCTGCGGTTCACCGGTAGCCAGGGATGAACTGCTGCCGGGAGACATCTGCATCCGGTTTAATCCCATGGCCCATGTGGTAATATTCCTGGGCTGGACAGCAGAGGGGAATATGCTCTGTATCCAGGAGACCACAGGCAATTCCAATAATGTGGAAGTGGGAACCGTTACAAGTAACTGGGAGAGTTACCGGCGTATTCTGGAATGATTTCCGCATAAGAACCAAATAGATAAAGAGGAGTATAATCATGAATAACAGAGAAAATGACGATGAGCTGGAACGCATGAGGGCACGTGCCAGAAGAGGCAGCGGCAGGCAGGACGGCGGCAGACAGAGCAGCAGGGCATATCCGAGGCCTGTGCAGCCAGCCAGTGAGCGCAGAAGTGCCAGACAATCCTATGACGGCCGCGAGGAGTATGACGAGGAGTACTATTACGGTGAGGAATACGACGCAGAAGAGGACAGGCAGATTGATTTTCCCATGGAGGACTATCTGGACGACGAACCTCCCATGCCCGCCCGCCGGCTTAGATCCTCTTATGGTTCGTCTGGTTCTGCCGAAGGACGGCGTCAGGCGCAGTCCGCGGGAAACAGAAATGCCCAGGGCAGGAAATCCCGTCAGCCGGGAAGTGCCTCCTCTAATCAGGACCGGGCCAGAACAGCACCGTCCGTTTCAAGAAATCAGGGGCGCACCGCAAAAAGGCAGCAGGATACTATGGAAAGGGGCAGGACATCTGCCGGACGGCAGCAGGGACAAATGGCAAAACGACGTAAAAAAGGCAGATGGAAGGGGATTCTTTTGCTCCTTCTGGTTGCATTCATAGGGTATGGAGCCTGGCTGTTCCTTCACAAACCTACAGGCTACTGGAATATAGCTGTTTTTGGAGTGGACAGCAGAGATGGCAATACAAAAAACGCACTGGCAGATGTTCAGATGATATGCAGCATTGACAGAGCTACAGGGGAAATCCGCCTTGTCAGCGTTTACAGGGATACATACCTGAAAATCAATTCAGAGGGAACCTATCACAAAATTAATGAAGCATACTTTAAGGGTGGACATAAGCAGGCAGTGTCAGCCCTGGAGGAAAACCTGGATATCAAGATTGATGACTATGCCACCTTTAACTGGAAGTCAGTGGCTGAGGCCATCAACATTCTAGGCGGCATAGACCTGGAAATCACGCCTGCGGAATTTAAGTATATCAACGGCTTCATTACAGAAACCGTCAATTCAACAGGTATTGGTTCCTATCAGCTGGAGCAGGCCGGGATGAACCATTTAGACGGCGTCCAGGCTGTGGCCTACAGCCGTCTGCGTCTCATGGATACGGATTTCCAGAGAACGGAGCGCCAGAGAAAGGTGGTAGAGCTTGCCCTGGCAAAAGCAAAGCAGGCTGACCTCTCAACTCTGACCTCGCTGGCAGGCTACATGGTGCAGGAAATTTCCACCAGCGTAGGAGTAGACGATGTACTGCCTCTGGCAAAGGATATCGGTAAGTATCACATCGGAGAGACTGCCGGTTTCCCATTCTCAAGGCAGACCATGAAAATCGGAAAGATGGACTGCGTGGTGCCCACCACCCTGGAAAGCAATGTAGTCCTTCTTCATCAGTTCCTGTACGGCCAGGAGACGTCCTACAGTCCATCCTCCGCTGTCCGTAAAATCAGCGCCCATATCTCGGAAGAAACAGGGCTTTATGAGGAGGGCAAGGCAGCTCCTTCCGGAGGCGGCTCCTCAGGAGGAAGTTCATCAGGAGATAAGGCGCCTGCCCAGAATGTACCGGCAGAGACACCTCCGCCCGAAACAACAGCGCCTGTGGAGACAACGCAGGAGAGTACCGGGGAGACGGAAGAGACAGAGGAGACAACCCTGGAGAGTACCGAAGAAACAGAAGAGACCGAAGAAGTGGGGCC
>ENA-OQKE01001067-OQKE01001067.1-human-gut-metagenome-genome-assembly--contig:-NODE-1067-length-12348-cov-3.497351_pt1 | contig 12348 bp, 6 predicted proteins | sample MGYA00242620_ERZ504787 | MGnify/ENA primary metagenome ERZ504787 (study PRJEB26092, sample SAMD00036349) | human gut metagenome | host: Homo sapiens | study: EMG produced TPA metagenomics assembly of... | reverse complement strand
ATACTGCCTTAATAACATCATATCCGGAAATATTAAGCCGCTGGAGTGAAAGCGGACAATAAACTTTTATTGTTCTATTTCCATCCGTTAATAGCAACAATTCATTTTCCGCATCAAACGGATGCGGAACATTTTTAATCTGAAATCCAGCAGGAACTGATTGCATGAGGAAATCGTAATCAAAGCCAAGAATGTTTTCGGGGCTAAAATCAACTTTTTCCAAATCAGCAATGCTCTTTCCTATTTCCGATATATTCAAAAAGAGTTCCTTATCTGACACAACAGGTACTCTCGCCCTCTTGTCTGACTGATTCACAGTAAAAAGAGCTCCTTCAAAATCATCCAAATATACTTGAGAACACATTACCGCATATACATAAAATACAATTTTCTTAGCGGCAGTTTCTTCAGACATCCCGATCATGGAGACAACCGCACTCAATATTTCAGGAGCAATGTTAGTTGACATGCCTCCTTGTCTATTGGGATATTGATTCATATAAATATGCGAATTGCCTCTTGTACACATATCATTATCCGGATAATACCAACAAAATGATACAAATTGAGAGAGCGTCGGATTCAAGTCTTTTGGCGCATGCGCCATTGCGAATCCGACAGTATTCTGATCCGAATAAGCTTTGATGATTTCCGGACGTAATCTTGTCCCGCCTCCACCAATGCGACTATATTTCAGCAATACTTCTTTCCACAGCAAAACATTCGAGGTTAGAAACGGTCTGAACGAATAAGAATGAATATTCTCTGTAAGCATCTGATCCATAACCCGTTTGTCTCCACAGCCATTCAAAGCATTTTGGAATGCAACTATTTTTTCCTCCTTTGGCGGTCTATCTTGCTTTGAAAACCAAACGCTGGCTTCAGAAGCACCGTTTAAAGCAATCTCCCTGCTTCTTCTTTTTAGCATAGGCGCCTTAACATGAGTAAAAATCGCCGTAGGCGCTAATTTAATTCCAGAACAATGATTTAAAAAAATAGCATTCTGCCCGTTTTCATTACTGACCGGCCAGAACTTTTTATACATTTCAGTGTCAAAAGGTTTAACAGGAGAAAACGCAACCGTATCCGTATCAATGCCGTACTCTTCAAATCTTGACGCTATATTCGAAATATCATCGCTTAACAAACGTTCCTTATTGCCTCGCATACTATGCGAATAATCGCAATAGTGAACCACTCTAATAGGCGCATCATCCCCGTATTTCCTTGTCAACACAATCACAGCACGGCCTTGAAGCGTGTGAAACAAACTGTCGCTGCGCACTCCCGTCCTCGCATCGGCATCTACAGCAACCGCCCAAACATCTGAAAAGTGCTCACAAAGGTATTTTCTTGCATATTTATAGGACTCTGCTTCCAAAAATGACAGTGGAACAATAAGTGCAAGTACAGAATGATTTTGTGAATCCAACAGTTTCTTACAACTCCATCTCAAAAACTGCATAAACGGATTATTAATTTGTTTCTGGATATTCTGTCTTCCGCGGCGCATTGCCTCTGGCGGTCTAAAATCCTCCATAAGCCCATTAATGATAGAAAAATCATCAGATATATTCTCACGCAAAGTGTCCGAACACGGTGGATTCCCTATTACAAGTTTCAACGGCAAGGCTGAAATCTTGTTAGCCTGCAGAAGTTCTCGCCCTTCAATGGAGTCCTCATTTGCTTCTCCGTTAAATACACTGTTGCTTAGCGTGTTGGCAAGAAGAATTTTAATCTTGTTGTTTTTCTTACCATTTTGTTTCTCCAGTACAGCCATTCGATAATTCGCAAGCATATACGGAGCGGGAAGAATTTCGATTCCACAAAGGTTATATGATCCGTTACCGGGATCGTGACTAATTAATGCCTCCATAAAAGAACCTGTGCCGCAACACGGATCTACAATGGTGTTTCCATCGTCATATATGCTCTTCCCCGGAAAATTTTCTGCGACAACATAGTTTACTAACTTAACAACAAAATCCGCAAGAACCTTAGGAGTATAATATGCGCCGAAATCAAAGCGGGACTTTGCATCATATTTTGAAAGAAACAATTCAAAAAGTTGATGATAATCCGGATTCAGCAATTGTTGATCCGTCATTTTAATAAATGACAAAAATTTTATACATTCGTCAATACGTTGGTTAATAAAGAAACTCTTGTCAGCATGATCCCGCAGATACAGCATAAGATTTCTAAACGGCGTTAACGCTTCTCCTTCTGACAAATCCTCTTTGATATAAGCATTGATCTTTCGTTCTTTTTCAGCAGGCGAATCTTCCGATGCACATAGCACTCTATGAGCATAAAGCAAGCAAAACATTATCACCTGCGCTGTAAAATCAGCGAAAACTTCGCCAGTTCTTAAATTTGAATCATTATGGTTGTAAACCAGTTCTCGCATACCTTGAAGCAATACTATAACTTCGCGCTCATTCTCGTTCATAGCTTCCTCAAGAGGAATATTGACCAATTCTAAAATATCATCAGCCAGCATTCTTGTTCTTACCGCAACAAGTTCTACCAGCTTTGCTTCGTTAACTTGTTGTGGAGACGGATTCTTAAAAAACTCGCGCATATAAACTTCAAATCGTGCATCGACCTTTTGAGCAGACCAATCCCTTGTACGCATTTTGTCTTTGTCTATAATGGAAATAACCGTAGGCTCCCTATCCCTATCCATACAAAACACAAAGTCAATACCATCCGTGATGATAAGCTTATGCCCTAATGTAAGGTACTTTTTTATTTGAGCAGCATACGGTCTTGTATCAAAAGGTTCCTCCGAAAGTCCTTTTCCTTCAATGTATCCATAAATGCCCATAGTATCCTTGTTATGAATACGCCAGTCCGGCCGCCCAACTCTGCCCTGCGTTGTCGGTTCTAGAATGACATCTATATCATCATCAGGATTAAACTCCTTTGCAAGAGCCCTTTCCATTGTATCAAGCGGCATTCGATACGATAATTCAGCCGTATACTGCCTACTGTTCGTTGCGTTTTTGTACTGCTCTTGAAGGGCTTTCAAGTACGCTTTAAGAATCGAATTATATGACATTACTCTTCCTCTCTTCTCTTATAACACTCAATAATGCTTCTGCCGATTTGTTCAGCTAATGTAGGAGGAACGGCATTGCCGATCTGTCTTGCTATATCAACTTTATTTCCTGTAAACCTAAAATCCATCGGAAATGTTTGCAGTAAGGCTCCCTCTCTTAATGAAACGCTTCTGTCTTGATCGGGATGTCCGAATTTTCCTCGAGTAAAGCTGTCGAATCTTGCTGTAATTGTAGGTGCGACGTCATCCCATTCCATCCTTCCGTAGACATTCCTATATCCAATAACAGAACTGTCTATTTTGTGGCAATCGGCAAGAAGATCTTCCGGCAAATATTCGCGTCCCTGTCCTGGTTTTAATGCTCGAATTCGTTTTAAATTAATATCTGAAAGCTTATCTCTTCGATGCAAAGGAATACCGGGATAATCACTCCCGTCCATCAGAGGCTCTGGCAATGAGCCGATTGTATCTCTAACGGTACGATGCTCTCCGTTCGGTTTTGGATATACATAATAAACACCCATATCCGTTCTTTCCCCAACGATAATGTATCTCTTTCTCCTTTGCGGAACACCATAATCTTGAGCATCCAAAAGGTTTATATGCACCTCATATCCGATGCCTTTTAACTCATCTATTAACTGTTCAAGAATCGTTTTCCCGCGTTTCCCGGCAATTCCAGTAACATTCTCCATAACAAAGTATTTAGGGTACAGCTCATTAACAAGCTGTGCGTATTTAAAAACCAGTTGATTTCGAGAATCAATATCGCTTCCCCGTCTTTGGATCGAAAATCCTTGACAAGGTGGACCTCCTGCAAGAAGAAACAGTTCGCCCCTTTCCATTTTACATATTTCCAAAGCCTTCCCCTTCAACATGTCAGTGATATCTGCAACAAGTGCAGGATGGCTAAAATACTTTTCGTTTTCTTTTATTGTCTTAATGCATATATCATCGATGTCAAAACTTAAACGGATATCCAATCCGGCTTGCTGTAATCCAAGACCAAGTCCTCCTGCTCCGCAAAAGCTGTCAACACAAGTATATTCAGACATACTACTCCTCTTTTCGCTTGATTTTTATTCCGGCAATAACGCTTGAATAAGAACTGCTGACGGGCTCCTCTATGGATTTAGGGCTGTTTTCCAATTCCTTGCTTGTCGGCTCCGACGACATCATCTCAATCAAAATATTCGATGCTATACCCGTTGCAAAGAGAGGTGGAACAGCTTCACCTATTTGTCGGTAAATGTCATCCGATTTTCCCATAAATTCAAATCCGATTGGAAAGCTCTGCAACAACGCAGCTTCTCTTGCTGTAAGCCCTCTGTCCTGCACCGGATGAGTATATCTTCCACTCGCCGGATTACGCGCGTAATGAGTTATCGTAATTGAAGGACGATCCCAGTACAGCCGTCCATAGGTATCTGAGAATCCTTTCGTCCTGTCAAGGCAAGCAGGACCTACACCCGCCGGCCTATTTCCTCCATCATGCGGGACTTGCTTAAGCACTTCAATCGTGCTCTTTTTATGCGCCGCACTCTTGTGCATGGGATCTCCCGGATCAGCCACACCTGCATGTACAGGATTTAATCCTCCAATTGCTTCCCGTACCGTTCTATAATCACTTGGTTCAAGATATCCTTCAGGCAACAAAAAATTCTTTTTCATACCAATCACAATTGAACGAAACCGTTCCTGCGGGACACCAAATGAAGCTGCATTATAAATGTTTTCCTTGACAATGTATCCGTCTTGAAGAAAATGCTCCTTTGCTGCTGAAAAATAATTCCAGTATCTGTTTGATAAAAATTCAGGAACATTTTCCATAATAAATGCAATAGGCTGAATATAACTCACGATTTCCGCAAAAACATTAACCAGATTATTCCTTATATCATCTTCTTCGTTCCAATGCTTTTTTCTATGTGATGTAAAACCTTGACATGGTGCACACCCAATCAGAACGGTCGGTTTGCTTTTATCATACCCAATGTTGTCGAGAAACTCCTTAAGCATTTTCTCATTCTGTGCAAGCTCAATAATGTCACGGTTTATGACAGGCGTCCCATAATTATGTGCATAACTCTCTGCCGAAGCCTTATTGATATCACAACCACCCAAAAAATTAAACGCCGGTATAATTTCATTTATTGATGCAAATCCAAGCGAAGTCCCTCCAGCACCGCAAAAAAAGTCAATTAACTGAATCGGATTACCCGAATAAGCATTTTTGTCCAATGGCATGAAGCATTTCTGTTTCTCCTGCGCACATTTTAGAAGTTCCCCTTTTAACGCTCTCAGATCATGCTTCCCCCAGTTTTCTTTAGAAACATAATTTTTAAGAAGGTCTATGTTCATCGACTGCCCCTCCTTGAACGGTATTGTTTTGCTCCTCATCGACTATTTCCATGATATCACCGACATCGCAATTCAAAGCGCAACAAATTTTATCAATCACATCCGTTGTCACTCTCTCGTTTTTCCCAAGCTTAGCCAATGCATTTGTGCTAATTCTGGATGACAATCTAAGATCTTTTTTCTTCATATCTTTGTCAATAAGCAACTTCCAAAGCTTTCTATAACTTACCGCCATCGGGTATTCCTCCACGCATTTTTATTACAACATACTAATAGATGTTAATATTATATCGCAAATCCAACTGTTTGTCAATCAAAAAATTGGTATATTCAATTTTCAATTTAGCTTTTCAATTTTTATGTACAAACATCCCTTTACTATTTGGAACTTTAGCCAAAAACATCATTGCAAGATTTCAGTCAGAAAAATGTAATGCTAGACTTTCCCTCAAACACTCATTTTATATTCAATAATTCAAATCTATACAGTCTTTATCATTTTTCCCGTTTCGCCAAAAAATTTACTTTTGCCAAAAGATAATTTTCGCTCTACTCAGCAGCCTATCCCCCTGGGTAAATCAGTTTCCGCATTGCCATTCTGCGGAAACTGAAACACACATCCATTTTTGTCCTTAATCGGCAGAACCCTTTGATTTACTGAGCTTTTTTCGTCAGCAGAGCGACAGTCTCGACGGTATTACCAGATTCCCACAAAAATCATATTATCTAACATCAAAAAAATGATTTTACGACTCTCAAGAATCTTATATCGAAACTCAACGTATACTTCTAATTCTTTCAACGCTTAATTCTGCTTTAGAAATAACTTCTATGTCTTGCCGATATACCTGTGTACTAATTAATGGTTCACTTACTATAAATAAACCGCTAATCTTCCATGCTACATTATCCAATCCATATTGCATCTTCAAATCTTCTATATGCTCTCTTACCCAATTAACTCTTCTATTATGTTTCGTTGCATAACATTTCTTTTCACCATCTACAAACATCCGCAGATATTCCGCTTGAATCTCATACGGATTCCTTGAAAAATTGAAATCCTTCACTTCTGCAACATATACATGATGCATTTCTCCATCAATTATTAACACATCAATATCACCAAGTGTATTTCCATTTTCATCAGCAATCAGCTTCTTATTAATTTTCTTAACATTAGGTTCGACTCTAAACACCCCCATATCGGAAAGCATGTCCACAATTAGTTGATTAAAAAGCCGACCTCTATTATCGCTAATACGCCCTATCAATGTAGCCATTTTATTATCTTTTGTTGAGAGTCTGCCATCATATATCAGGTTTGTTACATAAAGAAGCATGTGATATAATTGACGATTTCCCCAAATAACATCATCTCCTCGTATTATTACAGGTCGTCTATTAAAAGAATACGCTCGATTAAACCTCCATGGATATACATCTTCTTTTCTAAACTTAGATGGCAATTTCAAAAAATCCTTACGTTCAGTTAAACTAATATTTCCAATCACTTGAGTCACAACTTCTGAGGTTAAATCTATATTGAAATTTAGCAAATACTCTATAAGACTATCCGTATTTTCCACAAAAACTTCATCATGTTCCCTTTCATTACTATAATTAATCATACCCATGATAACATTACAAAATTGACCAAATGTATAGCCATAATCCGACAAAAACGCCTCATCCAATGCCGTTGAATAATCCTCCTGATAAATAGTATATTTTTTTCTAAAATCTCCTGATGAATTATAGTACAATTGTTCTCTTCTATACATGTCACCATACTGGTACATATTTTCAAATTCATTCCGTTTCATTCCAATTCTATCTGATTTTAATATTTCAATAGGTGTATTAAAAATATTATAATAGAACAAATCATTTTTATATGCCCAATCAATAATTAAAGAACAAATTGCTAATATATATTCATACTTTCCGATACCTAAAACTTTTTTTCCTTTCGGTGGTTTAGCTGCTACATATTCCATCATAAATTTTAGCGCCAATGAGGTTCGATTCAAATCATTATAATCTTTCATATACTGTTCTTCTTTTTCTGGATAACATGCCAAATCACAAGCATATCGTTTTTCGACTATCATTACTCTATATAGAGTCTCTTCTAAATCAAAATAAATTATCTCAACAAGATTATTCGGGCTCAACTGCTGGATTTCATTTTGAAGCATTCCAAATAACATACCTACAACATCATTAGCGATCTTTGTTCTATCGGAATCCGGTATAATACCATAACCCCATTTACCAGTCTCCAAGACTGTTTTCCCAATTATATCTAACAAATAATCTTCGTCTTCTCCATGAACTATTCTATTATTACCAAATACTATCGGCTTTAAATAAGGTATAACTTCTATATCCGATGAAAAGAACTTTTTCTTCATTGGATTATCAAATATTTTCTTTATATCTTCAGTATAATCATATGGTGTAAACGTGTTTTTCTTTAAAACATCTAGCACTATTTGGCATAATTCTTTTTCCTTTGCATTAGTTTTGCAACTCATTTGTCCAAATGCCTTTGGGCTCCATATCAAATTATAATGTCTGCCGCATCCCTCTATGCTTACTAAATCAAATAATGCAATATCTTCAGTTGGGGCATAATAATATGTTTTCTTATCACCGTCAAGAACCACATTAAAATGATACAATGTATCATACATCTCCATATTTTCAATAATTACTTTACATTCAGCTAACCAATATGACAAAGTATCCATAATGGAAAAGTATAAATTAATATCTAGTTCTTCTACAATTTCATCTGATGTAATCCATATATTACAATTACTGAAACAAATACAAATAGAACTTTTCTTGGTTTCTCCCCACTCTGATTCTGTATACATGTTACGAATCTTATCACATGACTCCACTCTGGTTTTCCAACCATCCTCATAAGATTCGACCAAAATAGCATTTTCTTTTTCTATTGCCTGATTAATATAATCAACAGAATCTCCTGGCGCAATATACAATATAGTTTCACTAGGATTAAAATCGTCACTCAAATAAAAAGAATGCTCGTTACTTGTATAAATACTAACCGCATTTAATTCACTAAATAAATTGGGCATATTCGTTTTCAACTTGCTTTTAGCCCGAATATATCTAGGTAAGAAATTTTCTTCTTTTCTTTCATTAACACTTATACAGTGCAATTCAAATGGATTTAACTTTATCACCTCAAATAGCGAAAGTTTATTTATCGCTTTTAGACCAATCCCCCGTCCTATACCGCTCAATATAACCATACAATAAAAATCATCTATATCGCTTGTTGCTTCCTGCATCTTTTCGCAATAATATTTCACACGTTCTTCAAAAATCAAACTATGTCTTTCATCAGGATATTCATCATGCATTGTATCTTTTGTATAATTATAAGCATCATCACACACAAACACTACTAACATCAATTCATTATTATATACTGTTACAATTCGTTCTTTATAATAATCATTATTCAGCAATTCGACACCTATCAAATTCTCTCTAATTTTATGATGCCCTAATACTTTTAAAGACTTATTACAATCACGCCATATATAATCATTGTAACGTCTAACCACCTTATCCTTTATTTCAAATTCCTCAGCTATTCTCAAAGACTGAAAGAACACAAATACAGGTAATAGTGACACATTCAATAAAACTATTGTTTTTTCTTTAGCATTCCTAATAAATGGCTTACAATAAAAGGGTCTATTACTCATAGAACCAATTACCCCTGTTCCAAAAGGCATTATAATATCATCTAACAAATCATTATAATCTTTCAATGAACGCTGTACTCTTTGTTCATCAAATACAACATAACTGGCAAATTCTTTAATTCTACTGCTATCAGGTAATATAACTCTTTTCCCCTCATCCGAAACAATCTCAGTCCCTCTCACATTTATCCTATAAGCCAATTCATCGGACATTTCCAATACCATCATTATTACTTTTCCAACTTTTTGAAGATATTCTTCTGGAAAATTATTTTGGTAATAAAATAATATATCGATTAACATCTGTAAATTATATGCAGGTGTATTATCAATCCCATTAAAAACTGTATGATTATCCATCAGCATAATATTCTGGACAAAAGTATTTTCATTAGGATCTATAGACATTGCCAAATTAGTATTATTAAGTTGCTCTATTAATCTTCTAAATTTTCCAGAGCTCATTTTGTAGTTTGAACTATATTCCTCTTCCTTATCTCTTAAAATGACAGCAATGAGTCCATCTAATAATATTGATTTATTCTGATTTTGTGGCATGAGATTTAACCCTGAAATTCTTGCCAATATATCATAAACATCATATTTTTTTATTTCAGCAACAATACTCTCCATCTCACTAATTGTATCATCATCTTCAAATAGCATCTCTAGTTCTTTCATATTAGTATCAAAAAAATCCATTTTTATCCCCGTCTAACTCTCTTTCATATCAACAGCCAATTTCGGCAAATTATTAAAACTTACTGTTTCCAATGTCTGTAACTGTTGTACCGCCAACTGCCGGAGTAATTCCATCCGCTCTTTTTGATTCTTTCCCTGATTAATTAAAACAGCATTATAGCTTTCCAAATTTGCAAGTACCAGTAATTGATTCAGTGTTGCTACGTCCCGCATATTTCCTTTTACCGTTGGATTTTCATCTTTCCATTCCTTTGCTGTCTTTCCAAACAAAACAACATTCAACATATCGGCTTCATTTGCATAGGTATACGCTACCTGTGCAGGAGTTAATTCTGTCGGTATCAAATTATCCTTAATCGCATCAGTATGTATCCTGTAATTCAGCTTAGAAATCTCTCTGTTCAAATTCCAGTTCAGAGATAGCCGACTATTCTCATCTGTCTTTAATCTCCTGTAATCTTTCATAATGTATAACTGGAACTCTGGAGAAATCCATGTTGCAAAGGACATAGCAATATCGCTATGGGCATATGTTCCGCCATAGCGTCCTGCTTTTGAAACAATACCAATGGCATTCATCTGTGTAATCCACTTTGTCGGCGTCATAACAAAACGATTCAAACCTGCTTCATTTTTAACCGCCTCGAATTGCACACGGTTAAACTCAGGATTATGTAGTTCTTCCCAAACGCCTAAAAACTCAATCGTATTTCTATTTCGCATCCAGTTTTGAATCACAAATCTTGGATCATCTTCATTTCTATATTTTGCAATATCCGTTAATGAAATAAATTCATTTTCAAAATTTGTAGTATAAATTCCAATGTCAATACCTTTTGCATGGATAGTCTCCTTAACAATTTTCGCCATAAGTATCCTCCCTAGCATAAACTTAGACAACATATATCTTAGAACATGCATCCTCTGCCTAATCCATAAATCATTTTCCAATTCTCCTTTGTCTTCCTACACCTCCCGATACGCTTCAAATTTGATGCATCTCGGATATACATATAAATATCTTCTACACCCCTTTTTATACAGCCCCAATATTTTTTCATCCCATGCAAAATACAGTAAATAATCTAGAAGACGTGACAATTCATCTTCTGATACTTTTCTGCTGCACACATCTTCAACCAATGGCAGATAGACACCATTCTCTTCTTGATAAAGTTTACTGATTTTCTCCGCAATCTGATATGTACTTTCTTCCATCAAATCACCTCAAAATATTTAAGAGCATCCTTTATTGCCTCCACTTTCTCTTTCAGTGGATGCTTTCTTGGTTGGTTCAATTCTTCCACGGCATTAGGGGCATCATACATTGTCATCCCCAGAGACCTTTTTACTTCTGCGATATATGCAGTATGTACCTTGAATCCATATTTCTTCTCAACATACTCCTGTATCATTTTATATGTGATTTTCGGTTTCGGCTGATATTTCTTTGCACGTTCTGCAATAGCCTCCAAAGGCACTTTTCCCTTGCCTTCTCCAAACTCCACTTTTATATCTATATGGCTATCCGGTGACTTGTGGGACAAAAGAACTACGGTCTCCACATGCACCGTATGTGGAAACATATCCACTGTCCTCACTTTTTTCATCTCATATCCATTTCCGCACAGATATTTCAGATCTCTTGCCAGTGTTGCGGAGTCGCAACTCACATATACGATCCGTTTCGCTTCCATCCGTACCATCGTCTCCAACAGCCGCTGATCACACCCTTTCCTCGGCGGATCCACCACGATCACATCCGCATGTGCGTGTTCTTCCGGATGTTCTGTTTCATACTTTCGGTAATAATCTGGCAGGACTTCCTCGGCTTTTCCTGCATAAAACTCCGCATTTTCAATTCCGTTGATGTCAGCGTTTTTCCGGGCGTCCTCGATGGCCTGCGGTATAATCTCCACACCGTAGACCTGTTTTGCCTTTCCGGCAAGGAACAAAGAAATGGTACCGATTCCGCAGTAGAGATCCCATACCGTCTCGTTTCCTGTCAGTCCTGCGTACTCGCATGCAAGACCATAAAGCACTTCCGTCTGCACCGGATTGACCTGATAAAAAGACAGCGGGGAAATCTGATATTTGATTTCTCCAATATAATCCGTGATATACTCTTTTCCCCAGAGCAGCCGGATTTCTTTTCCCATGATGACGTTGGTATTTTCGCAGTTGATATTCATTGTGATGCTTGTCATGCCGGGAAGTTTTCTAAGACGCCCGGTTAGCTCCTCCGCATGAGGGATCTGGGTACCATTTACGATGAGGCAGACCATGATCTCCCCTGTGTGAAAACCGGTACGAATGAGCACGTGGCGAAGTAGTCCTCTCCCGGTTTCCTCACTGTACGCAGGAATCTGAAATTCTCTCATAAAATCCAGTACTACTTCCAGCACTTGGGTATTGATTTCTTTTCCCAGGGCGCACACCATATTCGGGATGATCTGGTGGGTTCGTCCG
>ENA-OQKE01001055-OQKE01001055.1-human-gut-metagenome-genome-assembly--contig:-NODE-1055-length-12531-cov-2.701381_pt1 | contig 12531 bp, 18 predicted proteins | sample MGYA00242620_ERZ504787 | MGnify/ENA primary metagenome ERZ504787 (study PRJEB26092, sample SAMD00036349) | human gut metagenome | host: Homo sapiens | study: EMG produced TPA metagenomics assembly of... | reverse complement strand
AAATTCCCCATTTCCGGTACGATAGGATGGCATGGACAGAAACATGCCTTTCTCACCGTTCATCAGACGTATATTCCGTATAGCCAGACACTGGTTCAAATTGATGGACGCTGTGGCAAGAATGTTCCCTTCCATGCTAATGGAATTAATCTTTACATCAATATTCATCTTATTACCTGCCTCTCCCTCTGGTTGTGTTTTTGGTTGTGCTTGTTGTTCCTTCATTTCTTAATATGCCTCCTTTCTTAGCCTGAATAATTGAACATTTCCGTGACCCTCTGGGTCAGGGTCGGCAGGACGGTATCTGCGAACAGCTTGTAGAGCCCTGCCAACAGAAGGGCGCCAATGACCACAGCCATTAAAATCTTAATGGCAGTATCAACGAAATTTTCTGCTTTTTCCTCATGCATCAACCGATTTACTGATACCATTGTTCTGAATGCCAACCTTTCCACTTTTTCCTTTATTCTCATGAACTTTACTCCTTTCTTTTACGGATCAGCATCATTAGTTAGTTGAACCATTGCGTTCCACATCACATCCCCATCTCTGGTTCCTCCCCTTCCTCCCATTCCATATCATCCTCTATCAGTTCCTGTCCCATCTCATGCCCCGGATCCATCTGCTGTTCATACGCACAAAGGACGGATTGGTCAAACTGCTCCCGTATCTCACGGCTTTCAAAAAAGCAGGCATCCTTATACCCGGCATGGAAAGGCATCTTGGTCCTTGGCATCACCACTTCTATCCCATAATCATTTTCCTTCACCTTCACATTCCGTATAGTACAAATATCTCCAATCCGCACTTCGGCTGTAGCAAGTATACCTGTTTCCGGCTGAAGGTTTGTGATGATGGACTGGAACGCCGGAATGGTATTTTGTTCCATGGTTTCCTGCAGTTCCTCATTTTCCACTCTGTCTTCCTGTCCTATACTCCCTTCATTTCCTAAATAGGTTGTCTCTGGCATACGTCCTCTCCTTTCATGTGGTTGGTTCCCTGGGTATCCAGGGATTGTCCCTGGATAAACCCAATCTTCTGGAATCCGTAATGGTCTACATAGTAAAACTCGCTTCCCTGCCGATCATATAGTTCAAGGACATCCGAGATGGAAATGGGGTGCCCCGTGGACTGTCGCGGAAACTCTCTCTCAAACTTGGTATAAACTGCTTCCAGGTCATCCGTCTCAATCTGGCATTCATATACCACCTCGTACCGGCTGGAGTCCGGCATCCCATGACGTGATACCTGGTCCTCGAAATCAAGGAACCTCTCCTCCGGTGGCACTTCTGGCCTCAGTTGGTGGAGCCTGCAGTTCCTGAGTGTCTTTACCTCCCCGGTCAGGTCCACCTTCCCATGTACGAGACGGTCATACACGCCATCCTGCCAGCATGGTTCCAGCCCCTTCTTTTCCTGCATGAACCGGGTCAGGTATCCGTTTTTAAACATCGGATCAAGGACGGCCTTACCATCTTCCACATACCCGGCCATATTGCCATAATACAGGATAAGGTTGTTTTTAACCGCAATACCTGCCATCCCCCCGCTCCTTTCCGCATCTTTGTTTCTTAAGAATACAGGCCAGTTTCTCCCCCAGACCATCCTCCGTGCAGAACTGGATGTTCCCTTCTCTCATGACAAGGACGGGAGCTGCATGGGAATCCAGGAACACAATCAGTTCGGGCAGTGTCTCCTGGTCCACGAGGGCCTCCAGTTGTTCCTCATCGAATGGTGTCCTTAGCCTCACCATCCCATCCCGGCCTGCCATATAGGCGCATAACAACTGTTCCTTGGACATAGCCTCGTCCATATGTCATCCCTCATCTTTCTGCATAAGACCAGCTAATTCAGCCAAAAGACTTACACGGCTTTTATCCGGCATCTGACGGACGGCAGCACGGACATATGCCTCCATGGCCTCCGGTGACTGGTCCCCTGCCTCAATCAACTCCACCTTCATCAGTCCAATCCATCCACCACTATCTGCCTCCATCCGAACGATATCCCCCGGATGCATTCCTGCTTCCTCACGTACACTCTTTGGAAGATAAATCCTCCCATTACAGTCCACTATCCGGTACGTCCTCTTCAGACCTGCCATCTAATCCCTCCATTTCCATAATGATCCGTACCTTCTCAGGGTTGATTCCAATTTCCGAACACAGTTCCAGTATTTCATGTGGCACGATACTCCCGGTCCGGGCTGGAAGAATGGTAATCCTTCTATCCTCGCACACAACCTCCAGGTCCTCATCCGGCTGAATACCGGCTTCCTCTAACAGTTCCTCCGGAACCGTCAGCTGCGTTCCATCCTCATACAGCTGGTCCGGCGTGAGTTCCCCCACCTCCAATGGGCTTATGAACACTTCCGGCCCGCCGCCATCTTTTTCCACCAGATAGGTAACGCAGACCGTTCCATCTGCATCTGTGCCAACCGCTTCCAACACTTCTGCCGGTATTATCACTCTCCCGTCTGCCTCTGGCCTCACATTGAATTCTTTTAACCGCATGTTCCTCCTTCCTTACGGATAAAATCCGTATACATCCGACAGTTCCATCTGTTCCGGCAGTTCCCTGACTCTATCTGTGGTATCATAGTTTGATATAAACACCTCCGCATACTCCTCCCCATGGTTGTACCGCTGTGCCAGGTTATTCAGCCGCTTAACAGTCTCAATCTGATATCCTTCATACAGTTCGCGGATATAGGAACAGTCATTATAGGACAACAACCATTTTCCCTGGATTCCCCCAAGCACGTCACGGAGCCGCTCATGGTCCTCCCGGCGGAACACCACTTCGTAATGCCCTTCCGTTTTGTAATAGGGCGGGTCGCAATAAAAAAAGGCATCCCCCCGGTCATACTGCCGTATGAGTGCCTCAAAGTCCTTGTTTTCCACCACGGTCCCGGCTAACCTCCTGCTTCCCTCCCAGAGCAGCCCGAATGTCCTGCGAATATCGAAGGGCTGACTCCCATAGGAAGTACAACTGCTTCCATAGCTATATCGGATTAACTGATAAAAGCAGGCAGCCCGTTTTACATCATACATCCTTGCGCGTTCCTCCAGAATAGACTGGATTTCTCCACACGCCTCTGGAGTCAGACATTGTTCTGCCAGGTGTCCCTCCTCCTGATACCACGGACCTGGCGTCATGAATTCCTCCCGATTCAAAAATCGCTTCAGATGGTCAAATTCCTCCCTTCCATTTAACGGAAAGAACCCTAATTCCTGAATCAATGCCAGTGGTCTGTCCCGCACGCACCGGAACAGGTTGGTCAGGTCCGAGTTATAATCATTATACACTTCCATCCCATCCGGCGGCTTTCCGAACAGGACCCAGCCTCCCCCGCCAAAGACCTCGATATAACGTCCATAGGATAAGGGAAAACGCTGATAAATCAATTCCCTGAGGGCTTTCTTCCCTCCAATCCAGCTGATAATGCTGTTCAATGGGGCAGCACCTCCCTACACCATACCAATCTGTTCCATCCGCTTTAAGCCATGTTCCCGCAAAAGACATCCAGTTAAAAGGACAGCAAACATTCCCTGGTCCACCAGGCTGCGGTCCGTTAAATCCGATATCTTCACACATCCCGTCCGGTAATACAGGTCCTTGGCCAGATGGTACAGGATATATCCTTTGACATTGATACCTCCAAGCTGGATGTCCGGAAATATCACCTGTGACATAGTAATGGCATCCCGTGCCTTATCCCAGAGATATCCGTCAGCAGCTAACAGATAAAGGGCGCAGGCATAGGATGCCTTTTGGTCCAGAGCAAGAATCTGTCTATGCCCCATGAGACCTCTGTATCGTTCCTCATGTTCCCGGTTTCGATAGACAGGGCCGTCCATACATGACTTTGTTTCCTCTACTCGTTCTATAAACTGGCTGTCGGGAATCCGAAACCGCAGTTCCTTTACCATCTTCTGGTATCCTGAAATCTTTGTGTCTCTGCAAAAAAAACAGGAGACCGCCATCTCCTGTTCCTTCTTGTCTTGAAGGCAGGGATGCCCCTCCTGCATCAACACTTCGAATGCCTCTAAACTGCTGCCTGATAAAAAACGTCCTGCTGGCATTTCATTTACCTCTCTTTCCTCTGTCCTTACATGCTTTATGGCTATTTGTTTTCACATTCTTTGTGAACCGTATTCTTACTGCACTGATTCCTGGGGTCCCATCTGACTGTTCTGTCCTGTTTCCAGAAGTTGGGCTCCTTGGAAAAAATAATAGACCAGACGTCTCATGTCCTCAAACCCTTCTGTTTCCGGCATGCAGACCGGCCGCAGATATTACATCCTATTCCTCTCGTCACTCCTCATTCTCTGCCCTCCACAACTCCAGGTCGGACAAACTGATTTGTCCTTCCGTGTTCTTATCCTCCATCCACCAGGCAAAGACATCTCCTGCATCCTTCCATCGGGTTGCTATCCCCTGCTCCTGGATATATGTCAGCATCACGCCGAATGCCCGTAGATAGGCCCTCTGGTAGCTGGGAAAAATGCGGAATTCGGTCCAACGGTTCTTTGCTGCCACAGGGCAGCCAATGCACCCACCCCTGTGAAATCCCCATTCATACAGCGGGTTTACCGGGATACGCTCGGATTGGATAAAGTCCCATATATCCCGATCCAGCCAGTCCACAATAGGATTACAGATCCGTTTTCCTTTTATAGCACATGTCTCAAATAACATACGCTCATCAACGTTGTCATTGTTAAGAATGATCTTCTTATTCCTATCCCTTGTGTAATTCTCAAAAACACCACGGTTATTTCTCCGTTTCTGGCTTTCTGCCCATCGCACCCCGGTCGTAATGAACCGGTCCTGACAGGAAGATTCCTTGAGAATCTCACAACAGTAACGCTGCAGCCTTGTGGGTGGGAACCGTTTCATCGGAATTAGGGACCACATGGTCACCCGCTGTCCTTTATAATACGGATAGTGAATGTTGCATGGGATTCCCTTGCTTTCGTATTCCCTGAATATCTGCCGTATATAATAAATTGTCTGTGGTGCGTCGGCAGTAGTCAAATTATGGTGAAGCTCAAAGGGTATACCGGCTCTCCTCACAATCTCCCTGCAAACAGCACTGTCTTTCCCTCCACTATCCGTAACTATTAAGGGACGGCCATACATCCGCAACGACATTTCAGATGCAGTTTTTACTCTTTCTATCGCTTTCTGCTCTAAATCCATTCCAAAAAGAGTCAGATATCTTTTCCCGGCCGGAACTCTGCCTCCTTCCTTTTTGCTATCTTGCAAGAGAAAGAAAAAAGACACTGACTCTCATCAGTATCTTCGTATTGTTTCGATCTGCTCTTTTCTATTTACACTACAAACACTCTCACCTCCCTTCCAACGCGGTTTCATTGCCCCCGCTCCCAATTCTCATGTTCATCTTAGGACCCTGTACAAGGTCTTGTCTTAAACATGTGGCGTTGCCTTCCTATCTGCTATATGATAAAAAGGCTCACTAGAAAAATACACAATATTCTCCAGTAAACCTTTTATTCAATAAGTTTACATATAGCTTTCCTGTTTTTACATACTGATTTCAGCATCATGTTTCAGATTTACCTCCTCTGTATCCTAAGACAGCTTATCTGCCTGGACTATCGTTGACTGAGCAGACTGTAGCATATTCCGTGGAATCTTGTCATTGGAAAATATATCTGTCAAAAACGTTCTGCCGCCTAATTGGCAGGCGGATTGGAAAGCCGCATTAAAAATGCCGCAGTAATAGAGTGCGCCCCGCCCGTTTAGGCGAGTAATTGTATCTTCCTGCCACCTGCAGGAGCTACCCACAGTTATCTCCCTCCATTAATCAAATTCTTCTTGATTCATAATTCCTCCTTTTTTAATCTCCAGAACATTAGTACGGACATAAAAACAGAGGCGTCATGACAAATTCTTGATGTATGCCACAACAACCTCTATATCATTTAGCACTTATAATTTATCCCGGCCTTCTGCGCCTGGCTCATCTGAGCCTTCCGGTCTATCAAATACACCTTATTGCCCTTCTTGAACATTGCCCCTGTCTGCTTAAACCAGAAAGGTACATCATTTTCCACACATTGCTCCATGGAATCAAGTATCCAGGAGAAGTCACAGACTCTTGCGTCCGGACCGGACTCTCCACCACAGGTAACCCCTTCTATCTTCCCTGTAGCCAAATATTTCCGGATATCGATCTGCTCCAGCATTGGCTCATGAATCACAGTCCGGTGTTTGATTGGCAATTCCAGAAAAACAGGCAGGCGGTAGTCGGCCTGATTCTGATTCTCACAGGTACAGCAGATGGTCGCATTTTCATACCCGCTTCCCCAGTCCCACGGTAATTCCACCTCAAACCGGTGGATGCGTTTGGTAATAATAACAAAATGCAGATCGCTGCGCCTACGAATGATATTCCATGCTTCCGCACGCCATACATCTGCCTCATCCAGAAAAAAATCAGAGGTCATGCAGGTATACACACTCTCACCATCTGGCTGCAGCTTGTAGTCACCCCTGCGGTTACATTTAACCGGCATATCAAAGTTAGAAGTACGGGTTACAACACTGCTATCCTTACCAAATTCAGCATCTCTCCGATAAACATAGCAATTCGTACAGCCTGGGCTGATTTTTTTACATCCATGCCATGGATTCCAGGTTGACATATCACCACCTCCGGTTTTCACTACCAAACAGGCCAGAAGAGCCCTTTCTCGTAAATTAAGCTCTTATTTCCCACTCTCATAGACCATCAGACATTCTCTCTCGCCGGTATCTTTTTCTGTCATTCGCTCCCGGACCGTGAACCCTTCTTTCAGGTAAAAGGCCATTGCCCCTGTATTCTTATCGAACACATGCAGGGACAACCGCTTCTTCTTTTTTACCGTTTCAATTAGCTGATGGCCAATTCCCTGCCCCTTGTGTCCTGCCGCTACAAAAATACCAGCAATGTATTCCGCGTCCATTCCGATGAATCCCAGAATTTCTCCATCCTCCTCGTACACATATACCTCCGCATTGGGCAGTACCGATTTTACGGAATCGAAATTCTTCTTCCAATACTTGGCGTCTATAAAAGAATGGGCTTCCAGATTTCCCTGGAGCCATATATCCATAATTTTGTCTAAATCCTGAAATTCAAATAGTCTAACCATCTCTCCGCCTCCTTGCTTCTCTATTATATCGGACCAACATCTATTGTGCAAGCCTCAGCAGAACATTTGTTTGTTTTTGTGTTTTTATGGTTTCGGTCATTCTTTAGTAACCAACCATTTTGTTATATAGAATTCATCGTTATTATAAGCCAGAATGAGTTTCTACAGTCTTGCTATAGCGCCTACTATCTCATTGATATATCACCTAATCCAGGTTCCTCATTCTCCTGAGCGGAGGTGCCCTGACAACGTTCTGTCTGCTGATGCTCTTCCGTCTTTTGTACAGCTCCTCCATCAATAAAACCACCTAGCTTGTTTGGAACATAATCAGATAGCCATATGCCTCCAAATGTCTCATAACTGCACAGCCTCCATATAGCCAGCCTTCCGAAATCGAGTTTTACATCCTCAAATGGAAACAGCAGGTTGGTTAATCCCTCATAAAAAAATGACCTCACGTTTCTAAACTTTGTCCCTTCCAGTAAGATGTCTTCCTGTGTCAATCGTTCATTAATCCCATCTACCCATTCCTGTATATCGCCTCCGCAGCCCTGCAAAATCAGCCCTTCCTTATGTTTCATCCGACGTAACTTATCTATTGTGATCTCCATGAAACTCCTCCTTCTTTTTTTTATGATAGCCCAATTCATCCATATTTCCATACAGCCATTATTCTATATACCTCACAACATGACAGACCACAGCTCTCGCCCGTTCTATCGCCTTCTGTTCTAAATCCAATCATTAGAGAGTCAGATATCACTCATCCCGGTCTGGGGCCTGCCTCCTTCCTCTGGCTTCCTACAGGAGCGTGATTTGCATAAAAAGAGGGAGCCCCTTTTAGTTATGTTACATATACGGTTCCATCCTCTCTGGTTCCTGTTCCGGAAAGTCTGGCCTCTTTAACTCATCTTCCGTCTTAATGCACAGCGCAGTCCCATAGTCCTCATCCCAAAGTCCGATATGCATTTCTCCCCCCTCTGTGTGGACAGGATATTCGAGGAGGGACAGCCCCCATCCCTCCTTCATCTGACGCAGCCAGTCCTTCTTCAGTTCCTCTTGTTCTGCTTCTGTCAATATTCCTATTGTCCTTACCTCAAGGACACACCACACTTGCCCGTCATACACTTCGAGCCCCGGAACCATACGTTCCACCTTTGCACGTAACAGCTGATTGTTCAGGAAAGCTCCCATACACTCTTCGTCGGATGGCAGATGCCGTTTAAATACAGTCTCAATGGCAGTCTTCTGTTTGAGTAAACGTTCACCTGATAATATCTCCGGCATGAAACCCTCATGGTCATTCCTGAACAAGGAGACGGTCAGAGGGCTATAGAGCCGGATGGTCCTGCCTTCTGACAGGCGGCTGCTGTAATCCCTGGTCGGATGGAATACATGACCAGTGGATGTGGTTACCATGTATCGGTCCTGAAAGGATTCCATATACTCCTCATAACGGCAGAACGGTTTCAGTTCTTCTGGTAGAACTATCCTGGCATACTGTAGAGCCAATATTCTCGCCATGGCTTTACGGCCCATCTTATCAGCAGGGACATACACATGATTTTCGTAGCCTTGGATAATTTCACATGCCTCCCCTATGGTTTCCGGCAGTCCAGCTTCCAGAATAGCATAGAGTTTTTCCTTCTCCAGTATCCCTCTTCGGGCGACTTCCCTGTCGATTACATCGGCTACCCGGTCTAGTTCAGATAACGTAATTCCTGGTGGAAGATAACACGAAAGTTCCCCCAGATAACCACTGGTGTACTGTATGGCATAGGCGTCCCATTTTTTCACTGCCGGACTGGCTTTCTTCTGTTCTGTAAGCGGAAGTTGGAATATTTCTTTATTCCAGTTCTCATCTGTCATATGGACAGAAAGAAAACATCCTTTGTAAGAGTCATACCCTTGTTCCTTACTCCTACACGGGGCAGTCTGTTTTTTAATCACATAACCCATGGGGGTCATACAGCCTTTCGTGCTTACATATTCCCTTCCAATGGATTCAAAGTCCAGAAACGGCTCAATTCTCTTGTCTATCTGTATTCCCCGCTTTTCCAGTTCCAGACGTCCGGCTGCTTCCCATGTTTTTATGCGGTCATCCAGGATGTAACGGTCCAGATTCCTTGTCACGTCCATTACCGTTTCGATTGTGTCCGGATGCTCCCACATAAGAGCTGCTCCGAATCTTGCCTTCTCATCATTCTCCCACACGACCATTTCCCGAGCCAGCTCATTGAGCAGCTCCATATGTTTATCTGCAAATACCGTACAGTCTTCCAGGCATTCTGCCAACGATGGGACGTCCGAGTCCACCCCGGCAACAAACGGTATCATACCAGAAGAATGCATGCCCTTCAGTTCCACGTATATCCGTTCTATTTCATCCCGATTGGCGGGCAGGTCCATCCATACCCCCTGGCTGACATTCTCTCTCTTGATATATATTCGCATCTTACATCTCCAAATAAAAAGGGACCTCCATGAAGGCGGCCCTGCATCTATTCTAAATCTAACACACCGGTATCACGATTCTTAAACTCATTGCATCACCATGTCTGATTCTGACCTGGTAGATTCCCACACAAACGTCTGCCCATTTCTGAATACGACACCATAGGGAGTCATGGCAGCACCATTCTTCTGTATATAACGCTCCCCATAACCCTTGAAATCAAAATAAGTGAACGAAGGATCGTCTGTATCAATACCTGCTTTCTGAAAGACCTGTTCCGCATAGCATTCTAATGAAATGATAGATGGGTCCAGTTCATAACAGTTTAAATTATTTGCAATATTCAGATTCAACTTCAGGTCATTACTTTGTTCAAATTCCAATACCGCCTTATATTTTATCAGTGTTTCCCTATCAGGAAATGTCTGGATCCGCTCTGCCAGGATGTTCAGCTCATTGATATCCGTATCACTGGCGATCTGATAATTAAATAGTGGAACAATGCTCCTTACTTCGGTAATAATGCAGGATTCCAACGAAGAGAGCTCAAGCCGTTCCAGAGCCTGTTCTATTTCTGTTTCTTCTGCGGGTAAATCCAACCATACGCCATTATATTTCTCTGGATTACAGTCCAGGGAACTCAACCGCAGGGAGATGACCCCCTCATGGATGTCCGGATGTTCCGGAAGGTGGATCCCATCATAAGTCTCTGTCCATGTGTCAGATCCAAAGAATAGGTAGCCTTTCGTAGTGAACACTCCCTTATCACTTTTCCGGAGTGCCCGCCCCACCTTTTCTTCATCCAGCATGTCCAGTACTTCATCGGATGCCTCCTGAATCACATCCAATAATTCTCCCATCAGGCATAGTTCCCCCAGCATGTTATCATTCAGGATATCTGGTTGGAATACAAATGAGTCCAAGTTATAACAGATATTGACTAATTCCTTCATATCGATTCTATTTCCATCTTCCTGGCGTAGTTTAATGGCACCCTCGTAAGTGTCGAGTTGTGTTTCATCCATCTGGCTCAGCTTATAGGCCAATAAGTTCACTTCTTCTAGTGTCTTTTCCTCGCATTCTTCCAATACGTTGTCGAGAAACTGTGGCCAGTCCTCAAACCACTTCAGGACTATTTCCTTCTCGGACAGTGCATGTGCACATGCCAGAGCGTCCGCAATCACTGCCTTGCCTGCTGGAAGCTGCAGGGCCGCACCTGTGTATCCCCGCTGTCCGATGTATTGATCTGCCATAATTGTTACCTGCATTTTCGTTTTATACCTCCATCAAAAAAAGAACCACCACGCAGGCAGTTCACCACATATCTCAGTTATCCACACACTCGGTTCATCAGAGCCGTACTATATTGGGCATAGTTTTATACTCCCTCCTTTTCTAACCTGTCGTCTGAATTTATGAAAAACTCATAGTAACAATCACATTTCCAATCAAAAGACTTTCTCCCGCTCTTTATACTGAATCCGAAAAAACTCCCAATTGATTCTCAACATAATCTGACAGCTATGTACTGCCAAACTGCGTACGTGTCCGTATTCGCCACATAGCAAGTCTTCCTACATCTATGCACGCACCATCAAAAGTAAATAGTAAGTTTGTAAGTCCTTCGTGTTCAAAGACTAATACCTCATGAAACTTTGAATCACCTATTAGGATACCTTCTTCTTTTAATAATCCATTAATCCCCTCTACCCATTCCTGCAACTCTCCTCTACAACCTTGAAGGACCAGCCCTTCTGTCTGCTTCATCGTCTTTCATCTGTTAGTATCCACTTTCAGCATATATTTTCTCCCTTCCTATTATTACTTGCGACAATAAAAACATCCTTATTCGCATCAACAATGTGACAGATACAATCATTAAAATCCCTATTCTCAGATTCCTAAACCGTAAACGGTAGATATTCCGTACCTACCAAACCATAAAGAAATCTGCCATAATAGACTAAACTTTTAATACAAGTCTCAAAAGTTGAAAACTCAACTCTTTAGACTTGTCGGGAGGATCGTCTATGTGTTCATTAACAACTATGGCTGCAGACCAGTACCGGCTGCTGGAATGGGCGGAGCAGATCAAATCTTGTCAGAACCGTCCGTATGGAATGCAGGTAAAGGAATGGTGCAGCCAAAATGGCATTACAAAATCCAACTATTATTACCGGCTCCGCCGAGTGCGTCAGGCATGTCTGGATACTTTTCCTGTACAGGCGCCCCCATCGGTCATGGAACCTGTTCCTGCTGAATTGCTGAATCCAATCGGCAGACCATCTGCTCAAAGCGGCATTGACATCAGTGCCGGAACCTTTAAAATTCACGTGACTGAATCGACTTCATTGGAACTGCTTGGGAACGTATTAAAGGTAATGGCTCATGCTCAATGATGCGACCTGTTTCAAAGAAGTTTACATCATCTGCGGGTATACGGATCTAAGATCTGGTATCGACCGGCTGGCGGGTATCATCTCTTCCTGTTCTGGGAATCAGCCATTTGTGCCGGATACACTCTACCTGTTTTGTGGAAGGAGAACCGACCGGATCAAAGGTCTCGTGTGGGAAAATGACGGTTTTCTACTCTTGTACAAGAGGCTGGCTGACAGCCGCTTTCAATGGCCGCGTACCGCTGATGAAGTCCGAAAACTTACGCCGCAGCAATTCCGATGGCTGATGGAAGGACTGACGATTGATCCGAAGCAATCCGTCAGACCGGTGGACCCTGAATTCATGGCATAGGATTGTGCAAAACAGCGAATTATTTTTCACGGTTCCAGTGCTAAAAAATGGCAGTCTATGTTTATTCAGGGCACTGCAGGAGCCTCTGTTTTGGGAAATATGGACGTTCCCAAGGAGACTGCTTTCACAAAAAGGCATGCAAAACAGTACGGTGTAAAAAGCGTCTGT
>ENA-OQKE01001041-OQKE01001041.1-human-gut-metagenome-genome-assembly--contig:-NODE-1041-length-12773-cov-3.553481_pt1 | contig 12773 bp, 10 predicted proteins | sample MGYA00242620_ERZ504787 | MGnify/ENA primary metagenome ERZ504787 (study PRJEB26092, sample SAMD00036349) | human gut metagenome | host: Homo sapiens | study: EMG produced TPA metagenomics assembly of... | reverse complement strand
ACCACCACCGATTCCCTGTCCCCGGTACCCAGGCTGCCTCCTGGCTGACCGTCTTCCCCGCCAGCCTCCGCCGCCGGAGCGTTTCCGCCGGATGAGCCGGTCCCGGACCCGCAGGCGGAAAGTCCCGCCGCACAGAGCGCCAGGCACAAAACCGCGGCCGCTCCCCTCTTTCCCCTGCTCTTCTTCCATAAATGATGTCTTTTCAATACTGTCCCTCCGTTCTCAGGAAATGTTCCTTTTCGCCGCAGCGTGCTCCTGCGCGAAGCGTTTTATCTCATAGGAACGAAGTTTCCCATGAGATAAAAAAGTACCAGAAAAAGACATCTCTTCCTGAGATTTTACCTTACTGGTACTGTTTCTTCCTGATAATATTTTTCACGTTTCAATGATCGGTTGAACGGGACCGGAACCGCTTCACAGACTCTGCCGTCCTTTTCCGGTCTGTTCCCGGGGCCTTCTGGCCCGCCCTGCCCGCTTGTGCGGACGAATTGTGTCTATTATATAAGAAAATGGCAGAACTGTCAATCTATTTCTGGATTTCATCCAGCCAGCTATAAGCCATTTATGATAATGTCCCAGTATACCACAAATGAACTTGTCCCGGATGTGGTATAATCATCCTTCTGTGAGATTAATAGACAGGAGGAAATCATTATCAGAAAGGTAACTCTCTCAATGGACGAACAAAAGAAATACGAAGTGATTAAAGCTCTGGCAGACCACCCCAATGGAAACAAGGAACGGGCAGCCCTTATCCTGGGCTGTACGAAACGCCATATTAACCGCATGCTCGCCGGATACCGCAAGGAAGGCAGGGCCTTCTTTGTCCATGGCAACAAAGGCCGCAAGCCTGCCACCACGATCCCTCTACAGGTACGCAATGCCGTGTTAGACCTCTACCGCACAAAATACTATGGAGCGAATTTCCAGCATTATACAGAGCTTCTGCATGAGCATGAGGGCATCCGCATCTCCACTTCTTCTGTAGTAAAAATACTGGAAGCCGAATATATCCTTTCCCCAAAAGTTACCAAAAGCAAGAAAAAACGGGTCAGAAAAGCTCTCCTCGAAAAAAAAGAAAAGGCCTCTTCCAAAAAGGAAGCCGATCTCTTCCAGGCCAATCTTGTAGCGGTTGAAGATGCCCATTCCCGACGCCCCAGATGTGCGTATTTCGGCGAAATGCAGCAGATGGATGCCACCCCCTATGAATGGGTCCCCGGACAGGTCTGGCACCTGCATCTGGCAATTGATGACGCTACCGGAGCTATTACCGGCGCCTGGTTTGATACACAGGAGACTCTGGACGGCTATTACCATGTATTCCACCAGATCCTCTCTCGCTATGGCATCCCCTATAAGCTCTTTACCGACCGCCGTACCGTTTTTACCTATAAAAAGAAAAACTCCCCATCTCTCGATGAGGATACCTATACCCAATTCGCCTATGCCTGCAAACAGCTCGGCGTCCTGCTTAAGTCCAGCAGTGTACCGCAGGCAAAGGGACGGGTGGAACGCCTGAACCAGACGCTGCAGTCGCGCCTGCCAGTTGAATTACGACTGGCAGGGATCACGGCTATAGACGCTGCAAACGAATTTCTGGACTCCTACATACAGAAATTCAATGCAAAGTTCTCGTTTCCTACCCATCATATCAAATCCGTGTTCGAAATGCAACCTTCCGATGAAAAAATGAATCTGATTCTCGCTGTATTGAATGAGCGCACGGTAGACTGCGGGCACTGCATCCAGTTCCAACGCAGCCATTACCGGATGTTGGACAGCAGGGGACACCAGGTACACTATCGTAAGGGCACGAAAGTAATGGTGATCCGGGCCTTTGACGGCTCCCTGTACTGCTGCGTCAATGACCAAGACATTTATGCCCTGGAACAGGTACAAGAGCGGCATGAAACCTCTAAGGAACTGGACATGGAGCAGCCACAGCAGAAGCCAAAGAAGCCGTATATCCCGCCTATGAATCATCCATGGAGACGGGCTGTATTCCGAAAATTTGTGCAGCAACAGTCCCATCATCTGGAGGATCCGACTGCTGCATAAACAGTGGAAAAACGCCGGATGAGACAATGGGTCGTTCATCGATTGACGGTAAGGGAAGCCATACCAGGCTGGCACGTTCGTGCCGGCAGACTTTGGAGGGATACGGCTATGTGCCGTATCCCTGCGAAGCCTGCCCACAAGCCTGCTCAGACATGAGTTGCGGGTTCCTGCTGTCAATCTTTCAATGATCCCTGCGCAGAATCCCCATAAAATCGAAAAGCCCCGAATCACTCGGGGCTAATGTTAAGATTTTTTTAGGACATTTTCAAAAATGCTTGACACAACTTTTTTTATTTTTTTGAAGATCTTTTTGATCTTCAACGCAGAAGGAGGGATTTGAACCCTCGCGCCGCTATTAACGACCTACTCCCTTTCCAGGGGAGCCCCTTCGGCCAGCTTGGGTACTTCTCCAAATTGTCCTAGACTATTTCTTTATGAGCGGAGAGGGTGGGATTCGAACCCACGCGCCCTTGCGGACAAACGGTTTTCAAGACCGCCTCGTTATGACCACTTCGATACCTCTCCGAACGCGCTTTTCCATTTTACAGAAGTTTCGACGTTTTGTCAAGTACTTTTTTTATTTTTTCAAAACTTTATTTTTCTAAGTTTTGTGTTTTGCTGCTGTTCTCAGCGGCAACTCGATTAGTCTATCATGTAATTCGACAGATGTCAACATTTTTTTTAACTTTTTTTCTGCAGGTTGAATTTTCCAAAATTAGGAAGGTTCAACCTGCGTTACCAACTGTTATTCATTCCAATTCCTGGTAAACCTCTTACAGGTCCTTATCCACGGCCCAGCGGTCCAGCTGCTTCAGGAATCTTCTATCCTCTGAAACTACCTTGACTGGTTTTTTGTAATCTATAGCCATCAGTCCCAATACGGATTTTCCGTCTGCAATCTGATTATCCATTGTATGTACTCCAATATCCAATGGAGAAGCACAGGCCAGATGCATAAAATCTCTTAAATCATTGGATGTGTACAGCATAATTTCACGTACCATATTGATACCTCCTTATTCGGGCATAGTATAACATTTTAGGATAAAATATACAATATCCAATCATGATTTTATATAATTCCATTGAGTCAGAGCAGTACGCAGCTCATCCTTTTCTGCTGCCGCCTTTTCAAATGGCTGTCCGCTCATCACAATCTCAATCGCCTGGCGCATTGCCCGAGCCCCTGCTGCTGCACCGCCTGGATGTCCCTGAACGGCTCCCCCTGCTGCCAGAACCACATCTTTTCCCACTTCCCGAATATACTTTTCCACCATCCCCGGATGGACTCCCCCTCCTATGGACGGCATAGAGGGCTTAATGTCATAGAAAGGAAGCGTGAGCTGGGCTACTGTCTGCATATACTTTTGATGGAGAAGCGGATAGCCGCCATAGGGTGTATTAATCATTACAATATCAGCTCCAGCAAGCCGTGCAAGCTTTCCCACAGCAAGGGGAGAGGCCATTCCATTCATGGCTCCTTCAAAACACATTCCAGTACCTGCCGAATGTCCCAGGATAGGAAGAACCGTATGCTCCGCCACATGCTTAAGCACGCTGTATCCCATGGCCGCAAAATTAATCATCAGTCCATCTGCACCGGCATCCTCTGCGCGTTTTACATTTTCCATAATTTCACCTGCGCCGCTGGTTATGTTCACAAAATATTTTACCCGCTCCCCTGTCTTCTCATAGGCCGCCTCAGCCGCCCCTCTATATGCCCTTACCCGTTCTTCGGGCTTGCTGTAAACAGGATTTCCAAACAATTCATCGTCCTTTATAAAATCCACACCTCCCAGTGCAGTCTCATAAAATATCCTTGCCCCCTCTTTCGGAGTCAGTCCTGTACACGGCTTGATCATATTCAACAAAATCGGCCGGTTACTTATTCCGGCAAACTTCTGAATTCCTTCAATCCCATACCGCGGTCCCCTGAATTTGCGGACAAACTCCTCCGGAAACTCTATATCTAAAAGTTTTACCTGGGCTGAGGTGGAGGCATCGTTGCCTAAAAGCGCGGTAATAAGCAGCGGCAGGTCTGTACCAAAGTTTACAGCAGGATAGGCAATCTGAATCAGATATTCTCTCTGGTCTCCGGTAATCTGAGTAGCCAGATCCAGGGAAGGCACATCAAATACGTTCACCACCTTCCCCATATATTTTTCGCGAATCTCCTCTGTAATTCCAGGTATGGGAATCCATGTTCCAATGGTCTGCCCCACTGCAAGGGCTGCCGCTTTCTTAAGGACATCCACTTCCTTCGGCAGACTGATATGATATGTTGCTACTGCATAATTTTGTTTGTGTACTGTCTCCGATAATGTATAAAGTAAAGAATCCATCTTTTCTCCTTTAATCCGCAACGCTCATATGCCTGACAAAACAAAAGAGCCCGGCATCCTGTTTCGATGCCCAAGCTCTGTTATCACTCTCTGATTCTGCTATATACTTATATCACGATTTACGCATTCTCATGAAAATACACATCCAAAGAGTAAGGAATATTCTCCGTTCTCTTCTTCAGATTCTGAGCCAATAAATGACTGATTCGTTCGCTGTCCCGTTGTTTCAAGGCATCCAGATAACTCTGGTGCTCTTCAATCATCCTTTCCCTGGATTCCCGGCCTTCCAACAGTTTCTGACCGTAAATCAATTTAAAGAACGACAGATTATCCCACAACGATTCTATCATCGCACAGATTCTGTCCAGCTGGCTGATTTTATAGATTGAAAAATGGTACAACCTATTCTGCTGATACACATCAATTGCATCAAGCTCCTCCTGCCTGACAATACGAATATATTCTGCGTGAATCTCTTTCAGGTTTTGGATGTCTTCATCTGTAATCTTCTCACAGGCATACTTTGCTGCTACCGGCTCCAATGCCGTTCTGGCTATATATATCTGCCGTACATCATCCTTTGTCAATGTCACAAGCCTCGTCCCTGCATATGGAACAGACTCCGCAAGCCCTTTCTTCTCAAGATTGGCCAAAGCTTCCCGAATCGGCATCCTGCTGACTCCCAGCTGGGACGCCAGTTCCTCCGTGTTAAGCTTATCACCCATTGACAGCTTACCGCTCATAATCCATTCCATCAGCTTGTCCAAGGCCAAGTCCGGAAGCTTGTTATGCTGAAGCATTCCCCTGTCCAGATCATTCATTGTAATACGCATATTAGATTTCATATAGCTCTCACCTAAGTAATATTTACAAGCCAAGCTTCGAAACGGTCACTTTTAAAATCGCCACTTGCGCGGTTTCTTCAATTAATTCTGCTGTATGCTCTGCATTAATTGCATCTTTTCCGACTGCCACTAAGCCATGATCCACAAGTAAAAATCCGGGCAAATCTGAGTTCTCTCTATATATTTCTTCCACCATTGGGAAATACTCTTTCTTTACCATCGCCGCCGGGACATCTAACGTTGGTAAATCCGCGCTCATCTTGAGCCGGGCGTGCCATGTAGTTCTCTTTAATGCCTTTCCCGTGGACGCCCATGCAATCGAATACGGTGAGTGTGTATGTACAACAGCATTCACCTTGGGACAAATTCTATATAGCAAGCCGTGAAGTAAAGCCTCTCTTGTAGGTTTTCCTTCCCCTTCTACTAGATTTCCATCGAAATCCGTGATTACAAATCCGTCCGGCGTACTGTCAATAAAAGAGCTGCCGCTTGCCTTCACAATCATCAAATCTTTCCCTGGCACTCTGGCACTCACATTGCCGCCGCTTCCGGTTTGTATACCTCTAGTATATGCTCTTTTGCAGGCTATGACAAGTTCCTCTGCAATTTTTTTAACATCTTCTGACATTTCCTGGAACGCCCTCCTTGTCCTAATATTGTATTTCATCACCTACCACAGCATGCACTTTCAGTTCGTCCACCATATGGTGGGCGGCCTGAATGCCCCATTCCTCTGTATCCAGATTTCCTGGTATTGTAATGATTTCCACATTGGGATTTCTGATTTCCTTTAACTGGCGAATGATAATATCATCCACCTCTTTATAATAAAGCGCCTCGCCCTTGCGTGTATTATGGCGCATTCCGTCTGTAGGAATCAGAAGTTTTACCGGGTAATCAATTTTCTCAATCCGCGCAGCAAATCTTGCTGTTGTAATCTCTGCTTCATCCGGAAGCAGCTTGATATGAGCCGTATTGGCGTTATGCATCATATAGATTCTTTCGTCCATGCGGGGCGGAAACTCTCCCGCCTGAAAATCAATAAAATCCAGGCCGCCCACGCTGACCACCAGAGGCACCTTTTTCTCCACCCCCCGGACAAGACGGTACTTTGCATCTTCCCCATAGGAAAAACCGCCTTTAAAATACTCCTGTGTAATCTCATGGGTTGTTAAATCCAAAATTCCGTCTATCAGCCCGTCCGCCGCCATCTGCTCCATGATTGCTCCGCCTGCACCGGTGGAATGAAAACCGATAGGCTCTATACCAAGCCGTTCCAGCTCATCAATGGCAGCACACGCCCCTGTGTTCGTAATCCCCATCAAAGTCACGCCCACAACCGGCTTATCGCCTTTTTTCAGGACCTGGCCTGCATGTTTCACCATTCCCGCACAGCATGCACATGCATTTGCCATGATTTGTCTCGTCACTATGTTAAGTCCGGTAAAATCGCATATGGATGGAATCGTTACTATATCCTTTGCCCCTACCACACTTTCAAATGTTTTGCGGCCTGATGCCACCGTGGTTGCCATGACTTTTGGGAAACCTATGGGAAGCCGCTTCATGGCGTTGGTGGCCATGACCGTATTCTGAAGGCCTCCTGCTGAAAGGATTCCGTCAATCTTCCCCTCTGCATACAGTTTCTCCACATACGACGCCACTGCCTCCATCATAAATGCAATCTTTTCACCCTTTGTCCTGGGTTCCAGCTCAGCCCACTCTGTCCCTGCTGCTTTGGTGACATCTTCCCTGGAAACATCGTATCCATAAGACGGATTGGGGCCTGTGGCCACGTTAATTACCATGGCTTTCATTCCCTGGCTCTCAACCTGCTCACGCATGTATGCAATCTCTCTGTACTTGGTATCACAGCTTCCTATGATTGCGATTGTATTCATCACTATTCCTCCAATACGATATTGTGAAGACCATCCCCAACAGTCTCCACAATATCCCTCATGGGCCCCGCGTTTTCACAGGTGCGTCTTCACAGGTTTCACATTACTTCTGGCTGAAGTACTTTGTTTTTGCCTTTGCAGCTGCTTTTTTTGCATCTTTATCAATAATTGCGCCCTTGTACTCATCAAATACAAAGTCCGTGTCCTTAAGCCCGATTACCGGAAGTCTGTTTTCATGGGTATCTTCGTATTTCTCAACTGCTGCGGATAAGATAATATCATGGGCAAGCAGAAGATGCTTATGAGGGTCAACCCCAGCCTCATGGCAGCGGCGGACCGTATCGCGGATTGTCTGCCATGCGGCCACTATATCAACATAGCGTCCCGGAGGGCAGATATCATAGTGAAGCTCATCCTGCATGGTCTGGGGAGCATCAATGTTGCCCATAACGAATACAGAATCCCCCACACAATAGTACGGTCCGTCTTCTGTTTCAACCACAACCGTCATATGTCCTGGGCAATGTCCGAATGACTCATATACACTTACCCCTGGTGCAATCTGTACCTCGCCCTTTACTGTCTCAAAACGTTCTTTCACTCCCGGCTGGTCATATGGCGCAATGAATTCATCATTGCAGGTCACGTCTCCATCTTTGGCGATAATGGGTCTGCAGTATGATTTGTAATGAAGGGGGATCGGGTTATGGGCATAGTCCCACTCTGTCTCATGACAAATAAAACGTGCCTTTGTAAATTTTTCAAGATAAAATACATGGTCCCAGTGCAGATGCGTAAACAGTACAATATCAACATCAGATGGCTTAAAGCCAACCTGGGCCAGCCGTGATTCAATGTCATCAATTCCCGGTCTCTGCACAGACGGGCCATGGTGATACTTATCGGCATGCTCCGTCCAGGACATACCCGTGTCAACCAGAATCAGCTGGTCTCCGCCTTCAATTAAGAATGTGAAATCTGGAAGCTGGTCCGAGTCATTGGTAATCCCCAGCTTTTCTACAAATTTTTTACACGAAAAATGATACCAGTACTCCAAAGGTTTGGTCGGAATATAACCAGAATTAAGTGGTCGGATTGTTAATGGCATATTAATTTTCCTCTCTTTCTCTTTCATGAATTATCTATCTTAAAACCGCCATGGGTTTATCCCACAGGCCGTTTTAATCCCTGTTTATATGCGGCAATTATGCTGCCTTGCTTTCCTGTCTTCTCTTGCTGTACGTGTCGAACAGCACCATGGCAATGATTACAATACCGATTACCAGCCCCTGCGCATAGGAGGAAATTCCCTTCAGGTTCATTACATTTACAATAATTGTAAGTATCAAGGCTCCTACCACAGTTCCAAGTACTCCGCCTTCCCCTCCCAGCATGGAGGTTCCGCCTACAACCACTGCCGCAACGGTCTGCAGTCCGTAACTGTCTCCCATGGCTGCATCTGCTGCATTTAACCTTGCCGTCATCAGCATGCCTGCAAGGCCTGCGCACATGCTGCACATCATAAATGCAGATAACATAACTTTTTTTACCGGAACCGCCGCGTATTTGGCAGCCACAGGATTTGAGCCATATGCGTACACCTGACGGCCGTAGGTGGTTTTCTGAAGCAGGACATATATCAGGATGACAACCACCGCCGCTATGATAATCAAATTGGGCACAGGACCCGTATACCCCACACCTATCTGGGTAAAACCCTTGGGAAGGTCATATATGACCGCCCCCTGCATGACCAGGACCGCAAGTCCGCTCATGACCCAGTTGGTCCCATAGGTAGCAATAAAGCTGGGGAGAATTCCGGCTAACAGCCCGTTGATGACTCCCACTACCAGTCCAATGAGAATTCCCAGAATAAAGGCTGCCGGAATGGGTACACCATTTTTAATGCACTGGGCACAGATACATCCGATAAATCCGGCGGTTGCTCCCACCGATAAATCCATACCGCCTGTCAGCAGTACTGCCGTCAAGCCGGCGCTGAGCACCAGCAATACACTGGCCTGCCTGAATACTGTGATAATGTTGTCGACGGTCCTGAAATTTGGGGCGGCAATTGCGGAAAAGATGACCAGGATGATTAAACCTATCAGACTGTAAAATACTTTTGAATTCCTTATCTCTTCAAATATTTTCTTTGCTTTCATGTCCCTATCCCCCCCTATTCCTTTGAACGAGTACGGACAACCGCATCAATGATAATGGCCATCAGAACGATAGAACCAATGATTGCATTCTGCTTAATTGACTGCACACCCACTATGTTCAGACCATTTTTGATGACTTGTATAAGAAGCACACCAAAAATCGTGCCTGTAACGCCGCCTTTTCCTTCACGCAGAGAGGTCCCTCCCAGAAGCGTTACTGCCACTGCCTGGAATTCCCAGCCCGTGGCTGCCGTAGGCATACCTGCCTCAATACGGCTGAGTGTGATGATTCCGGCAATTCCCGCAATGAACCCGGCAAATGCATATGTCTTAATCAGACAGATAATGGGATTGATGCCTGCAAGCTGCAGTGCCTCCCTGTTACCGCCCAGTCCATGGATATTGGTTCCAAACCTGGTCTTATTCAGTACCACCCACACCATGATAAATACCAATACAGCGGCCCAGACCATAAGCGGTATTCCCATAATCATGGTCTCTGTAATGATACGGTATGTAAAACTTGGAAAATAGATAGAAGAGCCTGCAGCCAACAGTAACGAAAGGCTGTTCAGTATATTCTGCATTCCATAAGTCGCGATGAAGGGAGGAATACTTCCTTTTGCAACAATCACGCCATTCGCCACACCAATGAGTGTAGTGGATAAAACGGCGAGCAGCATTGCAGCCGGAAGCGGGATTCCCCTCAGGGCCATCCACACAGTAAATACGGTTACAAAGCTGACCTGCGCACCAAGAGACAGGTCAGTTCCCTGCGTCAGGACGATACATGTCTGCCCAAATGCAACAATCATTAACGGGGTTGCCTGAATCAGCACATTTTTAAAGTTCATCAGCGTAAGATAGTTGGGGCTCATAACACTGAAAATCACAATCAGAACAACCAGCATATAGGCTACCGGAGGCAGACTTTTCATTCTCTGCACAATCTTATTCCTCTGCATGCTCAGCACCTCCTGCTCCCAGCATCATCCGCGCTCCAATGACCTCGGAATTGAATCCGTCTGTTCCTCTGATGACCTCGTCCACGATTTCGCCCTCATGCATGATATAAATGCGGTCGCTCATACCAATTACCTCGGGAAGTTCGGAAGAAATCATGATAATTGCCTTACCCTCTGCTGCAAGCCTGTCCATCAAATGATAGATTTCCAGTTTTGCAGCCACATCAATACCACGGGTGGGCTCATCAAAAATCAGAATTTCCGGGTCAAAACTCAGCCATTTTGCCAGTACCACCTTCTGCTGATTGCCGCCGGACAGATATTTACATGCTTTATTAACGCTGGTTGTAGCGATACGAAGCTGCTTCTTATATCCCAGCGCAACTTCGGTAATTTTCTTTTTTGAAATAAAGAAGTTAGGGAATATCTTCTTAAGGCTGACCGCCACCATATTAAGCGCAATTGACTCATCCAGAGCAAGCCCCTGCTTCTTGCGGTCCTCGCTTACCAGACCTATTCCAATTCTGACAGCCTGCACAGGCGACTTTGGAAATACCTGGCTCCCCCGTACGTAAACTTTTCCAGACTTAATCTTCTCGATTCCATAAAGCAGCTCGGCCGTCTCAGTGCGGCCTGCCCCCACCAATCCGGCCAGGCCCACGATCTCGCCTTTTCTAACGGTAAAGCTTACATTTCTGACACGCCCTTTATAATCGCACAGATTCTCTGTTTTAAGGGTAATCCCCTCATGCTCATTCTCTGTACGCGCATAGACTTGTTCCACACTCCTGCCCACCATCATGTTGACCAGTTCCTCGTTGGTGCAATCGTTGATTCCCACCGTATTAATCTTAACCCCATCCCTGAGAATCGTGATTCTGTCCCCAATCAAGGGGAACTCCTGCATCCGGTGGGATACATAGATAATACCGATCCCCTCCGCCTTTAGCCTGTGAATCTGTGCAAAGAGGGAGTCCACTTCTCTTTCCGACAAAGTTGCGGTGGGTTCATCAAACACCATAATTCTGGGATTAAATGAAAGCGCCTTGGCAATTTCCACCATCTGCTGCTCTGCTATGCTTAAGTTCTTTACATAATCTTTGGGATTCATGTATTCACAGTTCAACGCCTTTAAAAGCTTTGCCGCCTCTTCTTCCATCTTCTTATGGTCAATCAAACCCAGTTTGGTCTTATATTCCCTGTTAAGAAAAATATTCTGGGCAACGCTGATATACGGCACCAGCGTAAACTCCTGATATACTGCTACAATTCCCCTGGCAAGAGCCTCCTTGGTCCCGTTAAACTTAACCACCTTGCCGTCCAGCCGGACCTCCCCTTCTTCCGGTTTATATGCGCCGAGAAGACATTTTGCAAGCGTACTCTTTCCTGCGCCGTTCTCACCCACCAGGATATGTACTTCCCCTTCCTGCAAATCAAAATCCACATCATCCAGGGCCTTCATGCCCGGAAAAAGTTTGGTGATATGCTTCGCAGTTAATATTGTTTTCCCCATCGTTTCACCCCAATACTTCTCACGGAATTTATTTCCTCTGTATTCGTCCCCGCAGTTTCCTGCGGGGACAAACAGGTGAAATAGTTCAGTTTCAATTTTGCCGCATTCTACTGGATGACCTTCCACCATGCAATGTTGTCAATGTAATTTTGAACTGTATCAGCAATTACAAGCGGGTCATTTGCTGCTGTGGGAAATGGAATGAACTTGCCTTCCGGTTCTGTCTTATCATTCAGATACTTAACTGCATAGGCACATGCAACAAATCCTGAACCATATGGATCCGTGTTATAGGTAGCGAACATGGTTCCTTCCTTTACAGCGTTTGTAGCATCAACACTCCCGTCAAAACCGCAGACCAGAACATCACTCATGTTGGCTGCCGTCAGGGCCTGGACTGCTCCCAGGGCACTCTCATCGTTGCAGGCGATGACTGCATCAATGTCTGTATACTGCTGAATCAGGTTTTCCGTTACCGACATTCCCTCTGTCCTCTTAAAGTTTGCGGTCTGTGAAGCAACGATTTCGATTCCCTCATACTCGGAAAGACCAGTATTAATACCATTTAATCTCTCAATTGCATTTGATGCCCCGGCCGGCCCTTCAAGAATGATGAATTTTCCTTTTCCGCCAAGCTTGTCCGCCACTGCTTTGGCCATGGTGTAGCCGGACTCGTAATAGTCAACGCCTGTCCTGAGGAATGTATCTTCTGCTGCCGGCGTACCAATGGTCAGCACCAGAACACCTGCATCCTGGGCTTTTCTCACACCTGTCATGATACCGTTGGAGTCCGCACAATGTACAATAATTGCATCAACATCCTGTGTAATCATGTTCTCCATCAACTGTACCTGCTCCTCAACCGAGTCCGCAGTCGTCGGTGCCTGTGTGATCGCGGTAAATCCCATGGCCTTCCCGGCAGCCTCCACACCTGCTGACTGAGCCACCATGTAAGGATTCGTTGTGTTCTTGGCAATGTAGCCG
>ENA-OQKE01001035-OQKE01001035.1-human-gut-metagenome-genome-assembly--contig:-NODE-1035-length-12837-cov-3.077273_pt1 | contig 12837 bp, 9 predicted proteins | sample MGYA00242620_ERZ504787 | MGnify/ENA primary metagenome ERZ504787 (study PRJEB26092, sample SAMD00036349) | human gut metagenome | host: Homo sapiens | study: EMG produced TPA metagenomics assembly of... | reverse complement strand
GTTGCCGAAGAAAAGCCGGACAAACCGGACAAGACCGTAAGAGAGAATATCGACACGGAAGTTTTCAATCGGATCGTCTCTTATCTCGGTCAAAATCTGTCGGGGAGGGTTACGATAGAAAAGATCTGCAAAGACAATCTGATCGGCCGATCACAATTACAGAAGCTGTTCAGCAAGAAATCCGGTCTTGGCATCATAGAATATTTCTCTCAGATGAAAATTGAGGCCGCCAAGGAGCTGATTCGTACAGGCCAGATGAATTTTACACAGATTTCCGAGAAGCTGGGCTATACCTCGATTCACTACTTTTCGAGACAGTTTAAGAAAGTAACAGGCATGACCCCCTCTGAGTATGCCTCCTCTATCAAAGCCATGGCCGACCGAAGCCACCGAAAATAAAGTAAAAAGGAGCCATTGCCTCACAGATCACACGCTGATTTAGCGTATCTCTGTTTAGCAATAGCTCCTTCTTTTTATACTCTTATTTATATCGATGGTTATAGATAAACAGCAGGGTCAGCAGACCGACCAATCCGATCAGCTCCATGCCAAGTCCGGCTGCGCTGATATTCTTTTGTCCGATAATAATCAGCGCAAGACAAACAATAAAGACAATAACCATAATTACATTTCTTATGATACCTTTACTCATCCCGATCTTCCTCCTAACCTTTCAGTCCGCCGAGTGTCATACCTTCTGTCAGACGTTTCTGTACACAGATGTAGAAGATCAATACTGGAAGCATGACGATGACAAGTCCTGCATACATGATACCATAGTTTGTCGCCGTTCTCTCTACTGCCATCAGATTTTGAAGTCCCATGGCAAGCGTTCCGTGTTCGTCCATCAAAGTGTAAGCGATGATGTATTCATTCCAGAACGTCAGGAAGTTAAACAATAACACCGTAATAATACTTGGCTTTGCCATTGGAATCATAATCTTCACCATGGTCTTGAAATAACCACATCCATCAATGTAGGCAGCCTCTTCAAACCCTTTCGGAAGCGTCCGGAAATAACTGCTCAGAAGATAGATGGTAAACGGCAGGTGGCAAGATGCGTACACAAGCGCAAGTACGATCCGGTTATCCAGGAAAAGCTGGAAGCCCAGCGCCTTATCCCAGTCACTCAGCATGAGGAAAATCGGTACGACAATGTAGTTTACATTGATAAACAGACCTGCCATGAAGACCGTGTTGAGGATCTTGTTCCCCTTGAATCGGAATCTGGAAAGTACATATGCCGCCGGAAGCGCAATCACAAGGATAAGCGCCAGCGCAAGAACTGTAACAAGCACCGTATTCAGCAGATACTCTCCCATCTGAGCATCCTGGAACGCCACCTGAAAGTTCTGCACAAAGAGCTGTTTCGGGAGAGCCCATGGGTTGGTACCGGCTCCGATGAACTCAGAGTTCCGCTTAAAGCTTGCCATAAATACCCACGCCACAGGTACAATGATCGTAATCGCAAATACAATGAGAGCTACATAGATAATCACTTTGCCAACAATGCTGCCCGGTTTTTGATTTTTATTCATATCTTTCGCCCTCCTTTCTACATCTCATAAACTTCTCTGTCTGTAATCTTATTGACAATCGCCGCAAGCACAAACGAGAAAATGAATACAACAACTCCGATTGCCATACCATATCCGTACGCACCGTTTCCGTATGCCTGTTTGTACATATAGTTCAGAAATACCTCGGTCTTTCCGTTCGGTCCTCCGTCTGTCATAATCTGTACGAACAGGAAACTTAAGTTAATCGTGCTGATAATGTAAAATGTCAGTGTTGTCCTGATATTTGTCCAGATTAACGGAAGCGTTACCGTAAAAAACGTATTGATCTCAGAAGAGCCGTCCAGAGACGCCGCCTCATAAAGATCTTCCGGAATCGCCGACATCCCAGACATGTACATTACCATATAATATCCTATTGCCTGCCATACAAGCGCAAAGATAATAGAATAGATCACGATCTTCGGTTCGCCCATCCATTTATGAGTCAGAAAATCCAGATGGACGGCTTCAAGAAACGTATTCAGAAGTCCGTTGCTCGGATCATAAATCGCGCCAAAAATACCGCCGATTACAACGATACTGAGAATGTTCGGTATGTAGAAAATAACGCGGAAAAAGTTCTTCCCCTTGAATTTCCCTCTTTGCAGAATCGCCGCAAACAGAATTGCAAATACAATAGTAAAAATCATAACCATCACAATAATCAAAATTGTGTTCTGCATCGCTTCCAGGAAATTTTTATCTTCCATCAATCTTAAAGTTCTGCAGACCGATAAACTCTTTCCGGTTTGTAATTCCACCCATGCGGTACAGTGACATCCGGAAGACATTGACGGTTGGCCAGAACATAAAGAGCGCCACCAGGATGACTGCAGGTGCGAGACATGCAAAAACAAATCTCCGCTGTGATTTTGCTCTGTTCATATTTTTCCTCCTCTTTTAAAAACGGTGAGTTATAAAAACTCACCGTTGCTGCTCGTTCTCATGCGGGCCGACTTTATTCCATGTTGTCAGCACATTTTTTCCATGTTTCCACAAGCTGTTTCTGCCAATCATCAACCGTCATATCTCCCGTATTGATGGACTCTACAGGACCATATACGTTCTTCTTCATGTCAAGACCTTCGATCGGAGCTGTGGTTGCCCATGTTCCTGTAACAGATACGATATTATCTGCTGCTGTGGAAGCATATACGTCTTTTGTTGTGCCTTCCGGAAGTTTCTCTGCTGCACCTTTAACCGGTGCAACAATCGGCGCGGCTGTTGTCTTTCCGCTCTCTTTATCTGTTGTCGTGTTGTTTAACAGAATGTCTACTACTGTATCGGAATACATAAATTTCACGAATTCTTTTGCAAGATCCATATTTTCAGCGTCTGCTGGTACCCACATCTGCTCTGTAAACATATAAACAGCCTGTGTCTCGTCGCCTTCCCACTTCGGTGCCGGCATCATGCCCCAGGCAAAATCTTCCGGTGTAGAAGCTGCCATCTCTCCAATAACCCAGTTTCCGTTTGGCATAAAGAGTGCTTTGCCATCGATGACATTCTGCTGGTTGATCTTGAATCCGCCTTCCGCATTTGCGTTGGCAACTGTATCTTCTTGTGTATAATCCGGTGTAACCAGCTTTCCTAATGTATCCAGTACTTTCTTTCCAGCGTCGGACGTCCATGTATCTGCGTCATACTCTAACGCATTATTGTAGAAATCCATTCCGCCTGCCTGCTCCAGCATAGTGTACATGGTTGCGTCAAAGTATCCGGACTGTGGGAATGTAAAGAGTGAGATACCATCCTTCTTTGCCTGATCCCCCAGTGCGAAGAACTCCTCCCATGTAGTAGGAAGGGTATATTTTGCGTTCTCTCCCTCAAACAGGTTCTTATTGTACCAGAATCCGGTCGGCGTGTAGAAAATCGGAGCCAGGTAGATCTTTCCATCTCCATATGGCTGTGAGATGGTGCTGTCCAGAATACCATCAAGCATCTTATCGCCAAGCTCTCCTTCAAATACGTCAGAGATATCCGCAACCGCTTTTTCTTTCAGCATCGTCTCCGTAAATCCACTTTCCTGTCCCAGGTTGTAGTAAACAACATCCGGGACGTCCCCGTTTTTGATCTCTTTTGTAAGGTCCTTGTCGAGCTCGGAGGAAATTTCCAGCTCCACTTTCACTCCGTCGTTCTCTTCTTCAAACGCAGCCGCTATATCTTTCCAGATCTGCTCTCCGTTTCCACCGTTGAATGCGGCAACTTTCAAGGTCTTTCCATCGCCGCCTTCCTTTTTGCCGTCTCCGCTGTCTTTACTTCCACATCCCGCAAGGCCTGTCAATGTCATTGCGGAAACTAAAGATAAAGCTACCAGCTTTTTGACAAATTTTACTTTCATAATATTTCTCCTCTCTGCCGTCAGCGCACACGGCATACTTCATTTCAAGGCGATGACACGCGCTTCTGTCACACCCCTTCTATCCGGACGGCTCTATGATTTCCGGCATCTTGACCGGTCCGCCCTTATCTGATTTCGATTATAGCCTACCCTTCCTCCGCTTTCTATCCTTCTATTGCTCTATTTTTTATAAATCTTGCTTTTTTTGTGCATATTATGTATTATAATATTAAATTAGTATGTTACGGACAAATAGATTGCACAATAATTTGATTTTGTCAGGAGGGAAATGGTATGAGTAACCGGCATTATTCTGTGAAAGAACAAGACGTAGAGAAATTCAATTCCAAACTGCTCTCTATCTCCAATGCCAGGGATGAAGGAGACTGGAAGAGTATTCCCCACACGCACCCGTTCACCGAACTTTTCTTTGTGTCTGACGGAAAGGGAAGTTTTCTGTTTGATCAGACGACCCACTCAATCTATCCGGGAGACCTGGTCATCATTCCTCCTTATACGGAACACACCGAACGCTCCTTGCCCAACCAGCCACTTGAGTACTATGTTCTCGGGATCGACGGGATTTCCTTTCTTGCTTCCGACAAGACCACCGGGCAGATTATCTGTAATTTTAATGATGATACCAGTATTTTCAATCTTTTCCGCCAGATGCTCCAGGAGATCCGCAACTCCCAGTACGGTTCCGAGGCCATCTGCCAGAGACTGCTGGAAATTCTGATTTTGAAGATCATCCGCTCCAAACACTTAATCCCGGTATCCATCAACTCTGTCCGCATTACCAAAGAATGTGCCCAGATCAAGGAGTACCTGGACGTCAATTACGCGAACCGGATCACTCTGGATACGCTGACGAATCTGACTCATATGAATAAGTATTATATGGTCCACTCTTTTACCAGGTATGCAGGGCTCTCCCCCATTCAGTATCTGAACCGCCGCCGTCTGGAGATCGCCTGCCATCTTTTGGAGTCATCCAATCATTCGATATCGGATATCTCCTCCCTGACCGGGTTTTCCTCGCAGTCGTACTTCACCCAGACGTTTCGCAAGGCCTTCGGTATGACCCCGGTCATGTACCGCCAAACTCACGGCGAGACAGCTCCCTCTTAAAAGCCTTTCTCCTGATCGACGCTTTTTCTTGCTTTTCTTTCGGATTTGTATTAAGGTGAAAGCAATGATTATGAAGCAGAGGTGCGTCTATTATGAAACAGCCAAATATCCTATTGATTATGACAGACCAGCTTCGGGGAGACTGTCTCGGCTATGCCGGACACCCCGACGTCAAAACTCCGTATCTGGACTCTCTGGCAGCAAAGGGGGTATCCTTTGACAGGGCCTACAGCGCCTGTCCAAGCTGTATTGCAGCCAGAGCAGCTCTTCATACCGGCATGGAACAGTCCCATCACGGGCGCGTGGGATACGAAGACAATGTACCGTGGAACTACACCCATACCCTTGCGTCCGAGCTTGCAGGCGCCGGGTACTATACGGAATGTGTCGGCAAGATGCATGTCCATCCACTCCGGAATTATCTCGGATTCCACCATGTGGACCTTCACGACGGATATCTCCACGCCGCCCGCTACGCAAGCGTCCCTTACCGGGAATCTCAGTTTGTGGCAGACGACTATTTCTACTGGCTGAAGCAGGAGCTTGGCGTCACCGCCGACGTGACAGATACCGGTATTGATTGCAACAGCTATCTGGCTCGTCCGTGGATGCACGAGGAAAAATATCATCCAACCAACTGGGTGACGGACCGAAGCCTTGACTTCCTGCGCCGAAGAGATCCGCGAAAGCCGTTCTTCCTTATGGCGTCATATTTAAGGCCGCACCCACCTTTTGACGCTCCGCAGTACTATTTTGATCTTTATAAGGATAAAGATTTGCGTCCTCCATTTGTAGGCGACTGGGAAGACACTGAGGAATTGATGAAGAACGGACGCATCTTTGACTCCAAGACCGGACCTCTGGACGAGGAACTAAAGAAACAGGCTCAGATAGGGTATTACGCCTGTATCACCCACCTGGATCATCAGATCGGCCGCCTCATTATGGCCCTGATTGAACAGGAATTATATGATGATACGCTCATCCTTTTTACATCCGACCACGGCGAGGAGCTTTGTGATCACCACATGTTCCGCAAATCCCGTCCATATGAAGGGAGTTGTCGGATCCCGTTTCTCATTGCCGCCGGAAAGAATGTCCTCCCGGACATGAAAAGCGGTTCTGTCTGCCATGCAGTTGTAGAACTTCGGGACGTCATGCCGACTCTGCTCTTGGCGGCCGGGGGAGCGATACCGGATACGGTGGACGGTTTTAATCTTCTCCCACTTGGGGCCAATCCTTCCGGAAGCGTACGCCCATGGCTCCACGGAGAACATTCCTATGGGGAACACTCGAATCATTGGATCGTAACGGAGACAGATAAATATATCTGGCACAGTCAATCCGGTAAAGAGCAGTACTTCCTTTTAAGTGAGGATCCGCATGAACTCCATGACCGAATCCATGACAAATCCTGCCGGGAACGTATTCATAAACTCCGCTCCCATCTTGCTGCTTGCCTGAAAGATCGTCCGGAAGGCATGAGCGACGGTGTGCATCTCATCCCTGGCAGACCATATCCGCCAACCCTGCCAAACGCCACGGCAGAATAACCCGAAGGGCCACAGAAAGTAAGTTATGTTTTCTGTGGCCTTTCTTATTTCTCTTTCAATTTCTCACGATCCCCTGGCGGCCAGCCATTCCAGCCGTTCAATCGCATACTCGAAAAAATGACTGTTTGCCTCGCAGTACCGATTTTTCCACCTTCCTTCAGCATCCTGAGCGCACTCCCTCCTGCACCCACCACGGCATAAAGGATACCAGCGGCAGTCCGGGCATCGGTCATCTCGTCTTGTCGGATCTTCAAAGAAACTTCCCGCCCTTTCCTCCATAGATTCCTGCAGCATCGTGTCAAAATCTGTCTCTAGGATATTTCCCATGCAGTACTCGTCCAAAGCATAGAAATCACAGGGATATACCCGGCCGTCCGCCTCGATGACATTTTGCATACAGCACTTACCGTACATCGTACAGGCCTCCGGCGTTTTTCCTCTCAACACCTGCAAACCATTCTCAAACTGCCGGATATAGACCGGAACTCCCCGCATCCGATCTGATGCCCACAGATCAAATAGTTTCTTTATGGCATTTTCATACATGGACGGGGTCAGAGAAAACTCATCCAGACTTTCCGAAACATCTACCCAATCCCGTGAAATTGACGGATCCGATAAATCCAGTGGGTCCAGGCAGGGAATATACTGCTGCCGGAAAAAACCTTTCCGCATCAGGAAACGGTAAATCGCTTCAATCCGCTCCGTTGTCTGTCTGTTCAACACACAGAGAATATTCAGAGGAATTCCTGCGTCCCGAAGAAGACACGCCGCCGCAAATACCTTCTCAAAAGTCCCCTCCCCACATGGCCCCAGACGGTTGCTGTCATGGCTTTTACGCACCCCATCCAGGGAAAGTCCGACCAAAAATTCATGTTTTTTGAAAAAGTCTGCCCAACGCTCATCCACACTCCAACCGTTCGTCTGTACCGTAAACAATACTTTCTGATCTGATTTTTTCAACCGGCCAACTTCCTCCACAAATTTTTGAAAAAATCCCAGCCCAGCCAGAAGTGGCTCACCCCCCTGAAAACCAAATGTGCAGATATCCACGTCAGCGAGTCCCTTCTCCACAACAGCCTGCATGACATCATCGCTCATTCGTGCCGTAGTGCGTCTGCTTCTATGTTTTTCCACATCCTTATAAAAACAGTACCGACATTGTAAATCACAGTATGCCGATACCGGCTTTATTAATAGCTGCCTTGCACGCATCCTGTTTCCTCCCTTTTATGATTTCTTTGAAATTCATATCGACCAAATGACAGCAAGCTTCCGCACATGATTTCGTTGTGCGGAAGCTTGCTGTTTTTTGTATGATTTTATCTGTGCTATTCGATTTCGTACCAGATGATTTCATTTGCCCCCAGATTCAGGTCAAAACTTGTACCATCACCTTTGTATACCGTTGTAGACTGCGGTTCGTAAGTATTATTGACAACGCAGTACTTTTTATTTTTAACGTATGCGTGTACTTCTACGTTGTAGTTGCTGCTGAACCATCTGTGCAGATTCTCCTCATCATGGGAAGACCAGATAATGGAACGGTATAGAAGCCGGCTGTTTTCAAAGCTATACGGGAGACCGCTGATATAGACGCAGCGCCCTTTTCCGAATTCATTGACCGCAAGCTGTACGTCTTTGTTCCTGTGAACCAGTATAGTTGTATTGTCCAGAGCGTAAATGCTCTTCTTACCTTCTCCAAAGTCGATCTCACCTGCACAGTCTTCTGTAATAAAGTGTTCGTGCTCTTCCCAGTTGTACTTATCCACGTTGAGTGTGAATCCTGTCTCTTTCTCAACTCCCATAACTGTGGCAAGCTGGAAGAAATGCCCTTCATACTGGTGCGCCGCCGGTTCTCCGACACCGATGAAGCCGCCTCCATTATAGATAAATTTCTTAATTGCGGTAACAATGACTTCGTCTGTCCAATTCTCGCCGCCGGTGTATGCGGTGTCTGCGTCTCCCACATTTAATATCACGTCAATACCTTCGAGGATGGACGGATCTTTGCGAATATCATCAAAGCTTAAGAATTTCACATCAAACGGTGCGCCGCTGAGTGACTCGATAATACCTGCATAGGAGTAGTTCTCTTTATAGTAAATGGCGTGATGTACCATATGATTGCCCCATGCGCGCATCTTACCCCAACAGTTCAGTACTGCTACGGTCTTGATGCAGTATGGAGTCGTGCCCTTGATGTTCTCATACAAAGTACGGAATTCTTTACATACGCTTTCGATGTAATCAATAAATTCCGGGAACTGCATGGCAAGCTTTAAGTACCCGCCATATCCGATACGGTCAATCGGCTTTCTGAGGATGGCACGTCTTGCTGTCACCCAGTTGACCTTCGCCTCCCTGACCGGATCTCCGCCTTCATGGAACGTATCCGGGAAGAAGTACGGCAGGAATCTTCCTTCTGTATACTTCACTCCACCGATATCACTAATAAGCCGCAACGTTGCGCCGTTGCCGACACTTCCTACTACAGCGTCGAGACCGATAGTCTTGAATTCATCCATAAATGGCTCCGTTCCAATCCAGTGATCACCAAGGAACATCATCGCTTCTTTTCCACACTCATGTGTGATGTCCACCATTTCTTTGGCAAGCTTTGCCACTTCTCTTCTCTGGAACTTCTGGAAATCCAGTAACTCCTTGGACGGAATGCGATACGTATTGTTCATGTATCCCTGATCAATAATATACTCTGGGCGGAATGGATAACCTGCCTCTTTTTCAAACTGCTCCAGGATGTATGGGCTGACTGATGCGGAATATCCATACCAGTCCACATATTTTTCCCTTGCCAGTTCATCAAAAATAAGGGTGAACTGATGGAAGAAGGTCGTATATCGGATGACGTCAATATGAGGATTATCCGCAATATACTTACGGAGACGTTCCATGGAATATTTGTGGGTCTTGGGCTGACGCACATCAAAGGTAACTTGCTTTTCAAAGTTCGTCCATCCATTCGTCACGGCATTATACATATGTACCGGATCCCACATAATGTATGCGAGGAAACTCACGGTATAATCGTGAAACTCAGCCGCATGTTCGATCGTCACATCCCCGGTCTGCGGGCAGTAACTCCAGTTGGACGCCGGCACTACTTCTCCCGTAGTCCTGTCAATGACTTCCCACCATCTTTTTATGTCGTCCCGGTCATTCACTTTCAGCATGTCCGGATACAGATGATCCATCAGGTGAATGGAAAGCTTCTCCTCCACCGCTGTGCAGAAAGATGTCATAATATACATCTGCTGGATTTCATCCGGATTGGCATTGGCCCACTCGTTATCCTTCCGGGTCGTGTAGTAAGTGGAGTAGACCTTGGCGTCCACATGTTTTAACTCTTCCGGATAATCCGTACCGTCACAGTCCCGGATAGCGTCCGCTCCCCACCGCTTTACCAGTTCCAGTGTCTCCGGCACCACATCGATGTCTGTCGGGATCGTTACTCTTCCGCTCGTACACTCTTTCAAAATGATTCTCCTCTCTTTCTGTCAAATCTGCTGGTTTTTATGACATAAGGATACGAAAAAGGTGTACATTTTGTCAATTTGCATCTTGCTTAGATTTTTAGGATTCTTGCTTTTATATAGAAACCTAGTTTAAATATTGATAATTTCTTGATAATGCCGGTGATGCTCCAGCGCCTCTGTCATATCCGCCATACGACTCGTATCCCCGATCAGGATCACACCACATAACCGATTGTTGAGGAAGTAATATTTCCGGTACTGTTTCTTTCCTTCGTCCTTATATTCCACCGTCTTATAGATCAAATTCGGATTCTGCCCGTTGTCACCCGCAGCGAAAAGGGATGTATTCATTCCATGGAAACTTAATGCCGCCGAAACACCTTTGTAAACCAGATCATCCCCTGCGGCCTGCGCGCCTGCCACCTTACCTTCTTCCAGTGCCTGTGGCCAGATGGCATAATTCATGCCCTCATACTGAGCGCAGTCACCGCATGCGTAGATATCCGGCAGGCTTGTCTCCATCTTCTCGTTGACGATGACCGCGCGATCTGTCCCGATACCCGCTTCCTTTGCAATGGCAGTGTTTGCCCGCACACCACAGGAAACTATCACAAGCTCCGCCGGAAAGACTGTACCGTCGGCAAGACGAACTCCACTGGCACTGCCTTCCCCTTCGATGGCTTCGATCTGGACACCGGTGTGAATCCGTATCCCCTGGCCTTCGCTGATTTTTTGCAGCATCTCCCCCGCTTCCCGGTCGAGCTGACGGCCCATCAGCACCGGAGCCAGCTCCAGAACCGTTACCTCGCATTTTGCTTTTTTCAACTCCCATGCGGCCTCCAGTCCCAGAACGCCTCCCCCGATGACAACAACGTGTTTCGTTTCCTTTAGTTTCTCTGCCACCTTCCGGGTGTCCGCAAGTCTTCGGACAGCTACCACGCCATCTAAGTCCACCCCTTTGATTGGAGGAATGAAACATTCCGATCCCAGAGCGTAGATCAGCTTTGTATAATGATATTTTTCTCCATTGTCCAGATGGACTTCTCTTGTCTCAGGATCGATCCCCACAACCTCTCGCCCAAGAATCTGATAAATCTTCTGCTCCTCATACCAGGACGCGTCCTCCACAGCAATTTGTTCTTCACTCAGATCGGCCATGATAGACTTTGTCAGCATAGGTCGATTGTAAGTCCGGTACGGCTCATTGGAAATCATCACGATCGTTCCTGTGCGGTCCCGCTCCCGGACAGCCTTCGCTGCGGAATGTCCCGCCGCTCCGTTTCCAAGAATGACATAGAAATTCTTTGTGTCGTTAGAGAATTCAGTCTCCTCCACCTCCACTTCCACAAACTGCTCCCGTCCCACGCCGCAGACCGGGCAAATGTCAATAGAAGAATCAAAGATTGCTCCACAAACAAGACATTTGACAAGTGTTCTGCTGCCCTGCTTCTTTTTCGGGTTCTCCTTTTCCTGTAACATGCATCCAAAATTAAATCCGTAATCAAAGGCGTCCTGAAGATTATTTTCATCTGGTTTCAGCCGCACCTTAAATCCTTCTTCTACTTTCATATTTAGCTGACGGAGCCGCTCCAACAGATGCGGTACTGCCTCCCCGCTCCACCCGTAACTTCCGAAAGCACTTGCCAGCTTCTGCCCGTGGGTGCCCGCAAAAATGGACGTCGTCAGATCCCAGATCGGTTTAAGTGCTTCTCCAAGGATCGTTGGAGACCCCAATAAGATTCCATCCGCAAAGCCAAGCTCCTCCAGGACTTTCGACGGATCTGCCTCTACCATGTCATAGGCTCTCACGTCAATCTCCCCGCTTGCCCGTATTCCGTCCGCAATTTTTTCCGCCAGAGATTTCGTATACCCGTAGGCGCTTACATACGGAATAACTACTGTTTTATGCTGATTCGGATTGACCACCGTACTCCATTCTTCATAAAGATTCAGGATCTGGTCAATCTTGTCGTCGATAACCGGCCCGTGCCCCGTACAGATCATGGAAATATCGAAATCTCTGACCCTCGCCAGTGCTTTCAACATAAAAGGCTTGAACGGCCCGATGATATTGTCGTAATAGTATTTCGTAGCCTTCATATAATCTTCCCAGTCTGTCACTTTGCTTAAAAGCACGCCGTCAAATGCATAATGGGATCCGAAGGAATCGCAGGTCACCAGGATCTGCTCCTCCTCAATATAAGTGTACATCGTATCCGGCCAGTGCAGATTTGGCACAAACAGAAAACGAAGTGTCCGATCCCCAATGGTCATCGCCATATTGTCCCTCGCCGCTATCCCTGTGAAATCCCGGTTCACGATCTCCTTTAAAAATCCGAGAGCGCATCCGGTCGCAATGATCTTCATGCCCGGATTCAGATCCAAAAGCTTCTCTACGCTTCCTGCATGATCCGGCTCCGTGTGCTCCACTACAAGATAATCGATATGCTCCACATCGATGATCTCCCTCAGATTTTCCAGATATTCGTCGAAAAATTTCTCCTTTGCGGTTTCAAAAAGAATAGTCTTGTCCCCTGCTTTCAGCACGTAAGAATTGTATGTTGTACCAAATTCCGTGTACATAATGATATCAAAGACACGCAAGTTGGCGTCTACAATCCCCGTCCAATAAAAATTCTCCCTTAATTTGAGTGTTTTCATATTTACCTCCGATTTTCGACAATAAAAATAATAATTATTGTTTCTAGTATAATCCCCTCTTCCAAAAAAATCCAGTCTTTTTTCTTTTGTTTTAT
>ENA-OQKE01001034-OQKE01001034.1-human-gut-metagenome-genome-assembly--contig:-NODE-1034-length-12841-cov-3.242087_pt1 | contig 12841 bp, 11 predicted proteins | sample MGYA00242620_ERZ504787 | MGnify/ENA primary metagenome ERZ504787 (study PRJEB26092, sample SAMD00036349) | human gut metagenome | host: Homo sapiens | study: EMG produced TPA metagenomics assembly of... | reverse complement strand
TATTCTTCATGATGGGACCCCGCCGTGTTTTGCTGCCCTTTCCGGTAAGAACCAGCACAGGACTGTTTCCTGGGATGAAATCCCTGACAGAAAGGTCTACGATCTCCTGGACTCTGGCGCCGCTGTCATACATCAGGCTCATCAAGGCAAGATCCCGCCGTCCATGGACTGTATATTGATCCGGCTGCTCCAGCAGAAGCCTGATCCCTTCCGGGGACAGGTGCTCCACTACGGCCTGCCTCTTTTTCTTTACCGGGATGGCAAGCACTTTCTGGTAGTGGTACAGGGATTCCGGTGATTCGGACTGGGCATACCGGAAAAAGGAATGGATCGCTGTCAGGCGCAGGTTCCTCGTAGAAACCGAACTTTTCCGTTCTGCCTCCAGCCAGTTCAGAAACCGTACGACCAGGTCGGAAGAAAGCTTCTTCATGGTGATCTTTTCCACCGGGAGAGATTCCTCTTTTTCGCAGAAAAGAAGGAGGAGCTTAAAAGTATCCCTGTAGGATTTTATCGTGTTTCTGCTGACATTCTTCTGGACAGGGAGATAGTCAGACAAGAAAGCTGTCAGGTGCATGGAGAAATCAGTCGGCTTCATAGGCGGTTTCCTCCCTTTCCGGGATGATGTCCTTATAACACTTTTCCAGCTTCATCCGGATATCAGGAAAAACATCTGCCGTCCATCTGAGGTAATAGGCTGTTTCATGAAAGGTCTGGTGTCCCAGCTAGGTGCGCATCATGGGGATCAGTACCATGAGATCCCGGTCCTGCTGTGCCCACTGTTTCAGACGGTAAATGCAGTAGGCGTGCCTGAAATCGTGGACTCTGGGGCTGTCCCCGGTATGGGAGATGCCGGCCTTCCAGAGAAAGCGCCTGAAGTTTTTATAGATATTCCCCAGTGTCATCGGCTTTTCACCGTAACCTGGGAAAAAATATCCTGAAGGCTCTGGAAAAGGATGAACCTGTCCGGCATACCTGCGTAGTCTCAAGGTCATGGATTCCGGCATTGGAACCAGGCGGCTGTTATGGTTCTTTGAATCACGGACCGTCAGTATCCCCTGATGCAGGTCAACGTCCCGTACCGTGAGCAGCCGGGCTTCCGAACATCGTAGCCCGCAGGAAAGAAGAACTCCGGCATCACCAGATGCCTGTAAGGGACTTCCGGGCACAGACGGCACTTATCTGTTTCTGCAAAGAAACGCCTGAGTTCATCCGGGGTATAAATATGCGGCACATACTGCTGGCCGACAGGATAATAATTCCTTGGAAGTATCCATGCGTTGGTCCCAATGCTGTCCAGGTACTTTGAAAACTGGCGTACTACCGAGGCCCGTAAACAATGGTTTGCGGTCGATTCGTGCATTGTTCTGGAGCACCAGCCGGTCACAGCCTCCCTGGAGAGGGTAGCCGCATCTGGATATTTTGCCGCAAGGTAGCTGTCAAAACGCTTTAGTATGCCAGGCTCTGTGTTGTATTTGTATCCGACAGACCGTTTGAGGGAGATAAAGTCTTCCATTTCTTTCCGGAGAGGGCCTGTAAAGGTGGGTTCAGCCAAGATGGATCACCTCCTCAAAGTCCAGGGGGCATTCCGCCAGCCGTTCCATGTCCACCTTGAGGTACACGGCGGTGGAATTCGTGTCCAGATGTCCGATGATATCGGAGATGACCGGGAGAGGGGTATCCTTCTCCAGAAGGACGCTTGCCATAGTATGGCGGAGGCTGTGCATCCCCCGGTGCTTGCCGCCCATCGGGATGTGGGCTTTTACCATATATGTCCTTATCAGCTGGTCAAGATGGTCCCCATCGGAAAAAGGAAGGAACGGGGCCATATGGCGGACAAAGATACGGCTGCTGTCAACCTTCGGCCTCCCATATTTCAGGTAATCGATCACTGCCCAGCCCACATCCGGGACAAGCGGCAGTTCCATGGGCTGCCCTGTTTTCGACTGGGTAAAACAGAGTTTTTTCTCCGTCCAGTTAAAGTTTTCAAAGCACAGGTTTTTAATGTCCGTGCAGCGCAGACCCAAGCGGCACGCGATCAGGATGATGGCATAGTCACGTCTGCCTTTCGGACTCCCCCGATCAATGGCCCCGACCAGCTGCTTCAGTTCTTCATGGGTCCAGACCGAGGGGATGGCAGTCTGCTTCCTGGCTTTTACCATGGGCATTTTTGCTGCAAAGTCATCCTGCACGATACCTTCCTGGTACAGGAAACGGAAAAAGGCACGCAGGGAACAGATATGCTGCTCCACCGTTTTGTAGGAAAAACCTACCAGTGTCCTGATATAAGCATGAACCGTATCCAGGGTAACTGCATTGAAATCATCCATTCCTTGTGCGGCCAGATAATCCATCAGATAAGAGGACTGCTTCACATAATGCTCCGTAGTCACCTGGGAATAGCCTTTTTTCTCACAGGAACTCCGGAACCGGCTGCGGATATCCACAAAAAACGGGGTTGTCAGTATTTCCTTATGCTTGAGATAACGCCGAAGCACCGCATGGTGGAGCTGGAAATCCCCAACCATACGGACCACACGGATCTCCTGTGTTTCTGCCTGTGGCAGAGTCCTTGAAAAATCCTCCTGTGTGATTCCGAAGAACTCTTTCAGGAAATCCATGCCAAGCTGTTCCGTGTAATAGCATTCACCCCTGTCTTCCGCATAGGCCATCAGCTGGTTCCAACGCCGGCGGTAAAATGTCATGCTCCCTTTGGTATAGCCAAGCCGGAGCAGTTCTTGTTCCAGTCCTGAGATTAGGTCTGGTAAGTATGTTTTGTCCATAAAGACACCTCCGATATGATATTTTCGAGAATAGCTCTCATAAATATCTTCGGAGACTATGCAAAGCAGCGCAAGAAAAAATGGCTTGAAACAGGGATTTCATGGATTTACTCTGCATAGTTACTTGCTTTGCATAGGGAGGAAATCTTTCCCCCTGCTGGCAAACATCTATCTGAATGAGTTTGACCAGGAGTATCAGAAGCGTGGAGTTGTATTTGTCCGTTACGCGGACGACATCGTGCTGCTGGCGAAAAGCGAGAGAGCTGCCAAGAGACTGCTGGAGACGAGCACGAAATATCTGGAAGGGCCGCTGAAATTGAAAGTGAACCAAGAGAAAAGCCGTGTAGTCAGCGTGTTTGCAATCCGAACTTTTAAATTCCTTGGCTTTACATTGGGAAAGAACGGAAAGGGCATATATGTCCGGGTTCATGGAAAGTCATGGAAGAAAATGAAGTCAAAGCTGAAAGAACTTAGTTCCCGAAGGTCTGTTCAGAGCATACGCCCTGCATTAGCAAAGATAAAAGTGTATATGTGTGGCTGGCTGAATTATTGCGGGATTGCGGAAATGAAGAACCGAATAGAAGAACTCAATAAGTGGCTATACCACAGAATCCGAATGTGTATATGGAAACAATGGAAGAAACCGAGAACCAAGGTGAAGAACCTGCGGAAAATGGGAGTGCCGGAAGATTTGGCATGGCAGGCAGGAAACAGCAGGAGAGGATATTGGTTTACCACGCAAACGGTAGCGGTAAATATGGCAATGACAAAAGAAAGACTGATAAGCAGTGGCTTTTATGATTTAGCCACAGCTTATCAGTCAGTGCACGTCAACTGTTGAAACCGCCGTGTACCGAACGGTACGCACGGTGGTGTGAGAGGACGGCGGTTAATCACCGCCTCCTACTCGATTGAAGGATGGCTGTTGTGGTAAAAGTGCACAAAATAGTTGGGGTAAAATGCTGGATTTAAATAAAATCACACATCATTACTTGACAAAAAGCTGTATAGCTATATACTAGTAGTATAGCTGTATAGCTAATGCCGTAAGTACATTGGAGGAGGTAAACATGAAAACTTTAAAGGAGAAGCTGAGAGACAGGGATGAATTGTCAGGGATGCATATATGCCTGACAGAGCCCTGTATCAGTGAGATGTGTGCCGGATTGGGATATGATTTTTTGTGGATTGACACCGAGCACACAGCCATTGATTACCAGGTGCTGCTGTACCATCTGATGGGTGCAAAGGCAGGCGGTACGGATACACTGGTTCGTATTCCATGGAATAACCAGGTATTGGCAAAAAGAGTGCTGGAGATGGGCCCTACGGGAATCATCATTCCGATGGTCAATACAGCCCAGGAGCTGGACGCTGCCATGCAGGCCACCCTGTATCCGCCTTATGGGATTAGGGGATTTGGCCCCTTGCGGGCAGTGAGGTACGGGCTGGATGATGCGGATTCATTTATAGAGTCATCCAGGCAGCAGCTGGTCCGGTGTGTACAGATTGAGACAAAGACAGCAGTAAAGAATCTGAAAGAAATGGTCAAGAACCCTTATGTGGACTGCTTTATTCTGGGGCCCTGCGACTTGTCCGGCTCCATAGGGGAGCTGAACCGTGTATTTGAGGACCATACCAGCAGCCTGGTTGATGAGGCGGTGGCGATCATCAATGAGAGCGGAAAGTCTTCCGGCGTATCCACAGGCAGCGATGACCCGGAAATCATACGCTACTGGCATGAAAAGGGCATTAACGTGATATCGGCTGGTTCAGATTATGTACATATTATGGACGGCGCCCGAAAGGAACTAAACATGTTGAGACAGATTCAGGCAAAATAGGGAGGATAAACGCTATGAAGAAACGCATAATTAGTATCGCATTAGTGCTTGCAATGACCGCAGGTCTGGCTGCGTGCGGCCAAAAGACATCTGAGACAAAGAGCCCATCGCAGGCGCAGGCAAAGACAGAAGCAGCCCCTGATGCCTCAGAGCAGCCGCAGACAGATGCGGGCGCAGAGCTGCCGGAGGTAAAGCTGGTATTTTCCACACAGTCCAGCGGCGATGTAAATTATGTAAAGGCCATGCATATGATAGCAGATGAGATATCAGAAAAAACCAATGGTAAATTTACAATGGAAATCCACGAAAACGGAAGCCTGATGACCCAAGAGGGAGAGGTGGATGCTGTTGCCAGGGGAAGCCTTGACATGATGTTCAGCTCACCGTTCCTGATATCCGACCAGATGCCGTACCTGACTATGTTTACGGCAGCCTATATTTTTCAGAATGAACAGCACATGAGGGCAGTTATGGATGGAGAGATTGGCCAGAAGGTAGCGGATGATGTGGCTGAGAAATTAAATGTGCGCTGGCTGTCAGCACTTTACTGCGGAGCCCGCCATCTGGATATGAGGGATATTGGCAGAGAGATTACAAAACCGGAAGATTTAAACGGTGTCAATTTAAGGATGCCTAATTCTTCTGCATGGCTCTTTATGGGGAAGGCGCTGGGGGCTAATCCCACACCTATGGCTTACGCAGAAATATACCAGGGACTTCAGACAGGCGCCATTGACGGACAGGAGAATCCTCTGCCTACCACCATTGCACAGAAATGGTATGAGGTGACCAGCCAGATTGTTCTTACAGGTCATGTGATTGAGCCTATGTGCATCGCAATCAATGAGGAGAAATGGCAGTCTCTTCCCCAGGAATACAGGGATATCATGACAGAGGCAGTTAAGACAGCCACAGCGTGGTGCGATGAGGCAAACCTGAAGCAGGAACAGGAAGCAATTACGTTCCTGAAGGAGCAGGGATTAACGGTTATTGAACCGGACCTGAATGCGTTCATGGAGTATTCTGAGAACTATTATTTGAACGACAAGGATATGGTAAAAGATTGGGATATGGAATTGTATCATCAGATAAAGGATTTGAAATATTAATGAGAGGTATTCTGAATGGACGTATGGAAGAAATGCTTTCAGGCTGTCATGGATTTTATAGAGATTTACATGCCTATGTGCTGGTTTATTCTGCTGTTTGTGGCATTCATCCTGCAGATTATATCCAGATACATATTTAATAATCCCCTGGTATGGCCTTATGAGCTGGCGCAGATTTCCTATGTATGGATTATTACGTTGGGATGCTGCTATGCACAGCGGACAGATGATAATATTGTTTTTTCTGTAATTTATGAACTTGTGGGGGAGAAGGTCAGGAGGCTGTTCCGGTTCCTTCAGGATATCCTGATAGTTGGCCTGCTGGTCTATCTGGTACCGCCGGCACTGGAGTTTTACAGGTTTTATTTTACCAGGTACAGCACGGTTTTCAAGGTTCCTCTGGGATTTGTATATCTGGGATTTTTCGTGTTTCAGATTATTACCATTGTCCGGTACTGCGGGGACCTGGCAGGCTGTTATAAGGAATTTCGGAAAGGAGGAAAGGCAGTATGAGCCATGCCATGATGATTTCCCTTGGTTTGCTGGTGGTGTGTTTTGTCATCAGGATGCCGATAGCCATAGGAATGATTATATCCTCCACTCTCTATCTGGCTGTGAAAGGTATGGACCCCAGTGTGGTGGTGGAAATTTTTACCAGTAAGATGTACAATAACTTTATTCTGCTGGCAGTCCCGCTTTTTATCTTTGCTGCGAATATCATGAATTCCAGCAAGGTAACGGATAAGATATTTGACTTTTCCAAGGTTCTGGTGGGCCGGTGGAAGGGCGGCCTGGGACATGTGAATGTCATTGCATCCCTGATATTTTCAGGAATGACAGGTTCCGCGGTGGCTGATGCATCGGGACTTGGAATCATGGAAATTGAGGCCATGCGAAAGGAGGGATATGATGACGGGTTCAGCGCAGCCATAACAGCTGGTTCCGCTGTAATAGGCCCCATCTTCCCTCCCAGCATCCCCCTGGTAATATACGGGGTCATTGCAGGCGCATCCATCGGCAACCTGTTTCTGGCAGGCATGGTGCCTGGAATTATACTGGCCCTGGCTCTGTGTATTTATGTCTGCTATATTGCTAATAAGAGAAATTATCCCAGCGGAAGAAAATATGCCGGGATGGAATTCATCAAAATGACGGTGAGCGCGGTTCCTGCCCTCCTAACCCCCATCATCCTTCTGATGGGAATTTATACAGGCATCATGACTGCCACAGAGGCCGGGGCAGTGGCAGCCCTATACGCCCTGCTCATATCCGTTTTTGCGTACCGTTCCATAACACTGTCAGAGTTTATCCAGGTATTGAAGAATACGGTGAAGTCTACGGGACAGATTGGCATTATGCTGGGTGCTGCTTATGTGTTTTCTTATGTGATTGCAGTGGAGAATCTTCCGTCCCTGGCAGGAAATCTGATACTGTCTTTTGCCACCACAAAGGTTTCCTTCCTTGTTTTTGTCAACATACTGCTGTTCATACTGGGGATGCTGCTGGATTCAGCTGTTTTACAGCTGGTATTGCTGCCTATCCTATGTCCGATAGCCCAGTCCTTTGGTATCGACATGGTTCATTTCGGGGTGGTGTTTACGCTGAATACCATGATTGGACTTTGTACACCGCCTTTTGGCATGCTATTATTTATTGTGACAGGAATCAGCGGAGAGAAGATGAACACCATCATAAAAGAAGTCATGCCCATGGTTTTTGTGATGGTCCTGGTGCTGATACTTGTAACGTTTGTGCCGGATGTCATTATGTGGCTGCCGAGACTCTTTGGCCGATAAAATTCTTGTAACTTTTCTGTTGTTGTATTAAGATAAGTAGGAGGGGGACATGTAACCGCCGGGGTTTTTAGAATAATAAGATAGAGATGGGTAATGTATATGGAAGATCTGGATTTCAAAGTAAAGAAGAAAAATTTATATGAGACAGTGGCTGACCGTATGGAGGACATGATTCTGAGTAATTCGCTGCGGCAGGGGGAACGGCTTCCAAGTGAGCAGGAGCTGGCATTGAAATTCGGAATCAGCCGTAATGTCATGAGAGAATCTTTGAAACTGCTTAAGGAAAGACAGCTGATTGTGCAGAAGAACGGTGAAGGCACCTTTATAGCAAAGCCTGAAAGCGGAAGTGTTACAGAGATTCTCAACCGCATGCTGCGGCTGGATGATATCGGATATATGGATGTATATGAGATGCGCAAGCTGCTGGAGCCCTATGCCAGCAGGGTTGTGGCTGAAAAAAAGGATGATTTGGATTTTGAGAAGCTGGAACAGTATCTGCAGGGAATGATTGAAAGTAAGGATGTATGGGATAAACGCATTGACTATGACATCCAGTTTCATATCTGTATAGCCGAGGCAACCGGAAATCCGCTGCTGATTTGTTTCATTAACTCCATGGTGAGTCTTTGGAAGACAATTCTGCTGAGAGGAATTGTAACGCAGCAGGAGGGACACCAGGATGGAATTGAATTCCACAAGAGAATCATTGACAGCCTGAAACGAGGAGATCCGGATGAAGCGGAAGCAGTCATGAGGGCTCATATTGAGAAGTCCGCCAAGATGTGCTGGGTGGAAGATGTGCAGTGATGATATAAAAAATGTATAAAGGACAGCCTGACAGGTATTTTTACCAAGCGGCTGTCCTTTTTCCATATAAGATGCTCAGGCTGTGTCTTCCTGAATACTACCCCTGAGCTTATCCACTGCGTTCATAAACCGTTTATTATCATGAAACTGTTTATAATACCCATCATCCAGCAGACTCTTCAGGAGCAATTCACGCATTTCCTTTGTGGCGGCAGGATGTTCCCCGTCTATCTTTACCGCAGGAGAGAACAGGATGGGATTGGGCTTCTGGACAGTGCCGGTGATGGCGTCCACAAACTGAATCATGCTGTCCAACGCCTGCTGGTCTTGTCCGGCCCGCTGGTAAGCCTGGGCAAAGAAGCCGGGACTCATGCCGTTTCCAACGCCCAGCAGCTCCTCCAGCTGGCGGTAAATAACGCACAGTTCCAGTGTCCTTGCGGTGTCTGGGGTCATTTCCGGGTTCATCATCTGAATCAGGAAGTTTTGTACCTGGCGTGTCAGCACATACAGGCGTTTCTGTATGACCTCCAATGCCTGGGAAGCTTCTCCTTTTTTCAGGTACAGCATGGCCCAGATAGAGGTGGAGTCAGTGGTGTGCTGGGGCAGTTCCTTTAAAAGGCTCTCTGCCTTCTCAAGCTCCCCTTCCGAAATGGCGATGGAGGCCAGGTGGGATACTGCCGCCTGCCAGCAGGCAGCGGCGCCGCTTGCCCGCACGTCCTCTAAAAGCTGTTTCTTCTGTTTCGTCCAGCCATCCCTAATCTCCTGGGGCTGGGCAGGAAACAGCATCGCGAACAGGTCAAACAGGGTAACTGCTCTGGACTTTAAGGGGATACTTGAGGGATAGGTATGCAGAAGCGACTGTACCATGCCGTCCGCGGCTTCATACCCATGGTTTCTGGCTGTCTCAACGATTTCGTTCAGCCGGGCGTCAATCTGTTCTTCTGTAAGAGTTTCCTCAAACTGCAGCAGGGTATCCACATTGGTTTCCAGAGCGCGGGCCAGAGGGCATAAAAGTGAAATGTCCGGGCAGGAGGCGCCTGTCTCCCATTTGCTGACAGCAGGAGGCGATACGCCCAGGGAAAGGGCCAGCTGCTCCTGCGTCATGGATTTGGCTCTGCGCAGTGACGCAATGCGCGGACCTAGTTTTATATCCATCTTATAATCTCTCCTTCGCTAAAACATATTTGTCCGGCCGGATATGGTTAGTATAAACCATAGAACGGCGCTGCACAATGGAGGCGCCGTTAAACAGCGGGAGGATTTTCTTAACTGATGGTTAAGTATGGAAGCATGAACCTGTCTATAACTGGGACAGAAGCCGGTTATCCTCCGCGGCCTTCCTGAAAAATTCCAAAAACAGACTGGTGGACAGTTTAAACCGGGTATCCTTACGGAAAATGGTATAGAGCTGCCGCTTCAGTCCCGGATGATCCAGAAGGGGAACCTGCTTTAAAAGGCCCAGCTCCAGTTCCTGGCGCACCGCATACTCAGACATGATGGAAATTCCCTGGTGGTTGCGTATCCCGCGTTTGATGGCCTCGATGTTGCCGGCCACATAAAGCCTGGAAGGTTCTAAGGAAAGGCGGCCCTCCTTTTCCAGATAATTCACCAGGGACGTATTGGGATTGGATATCAGCAAGGTTTCTTCCGTGATTTCTTTAAAGAGAATCCCCCTTTTTTCCGCCCACGGGTGCTGGGGATGGACTACCAGCACAAGGGGGTCCTCCATCAGCGGCTCGCAGCAAAGCACGTCCGTGCCCACCGAGGCGGGCTGGGAGATAATGCCCAGGGAGAAATTTCCCCCAATCACATCTGATATGGCGCTGCGGGTGTACTGGATGTGGTTGATCACTGTTATGTAGGGATAGGACTGGCGGAACAGGTAAATCAGCGAGGGTATGATGTAGGTTCCGGGCGTGCTGGAGGAGGTGATCCGTATCTCGCTTTCCTCCATCAGCCTGGTCTGCAGCAGGTGTTCCGACGCAGACTTCCAGGTATTCACCATCTGCCTGGCATAGGGCAGGAAAATCTCTCCCTCTCTGGTCAGCTCCACACGCCGGCCGCAGCGTTTGAACAGGCCGCATTCCAGGGCTGTTTCCAGTCGCTTGATGCGCATGGAGACCGCTGCCTGGGTACAGAACATGCTTTCTGCCGCTTTTGTGAAATTCTTATGCTTCTCCACCTCCAGAAAACTCTCCAAGGATTCCAAATCCATGTGTGTTTCCTCCAATCCATAAACATTATTAATTGTATTTTAGCGGAAACAGAGGAAAAAGTATAGGATTTTTAATGAGAAATCAAAGGGAAAAAGCCAACTATAAAGAAGTCTTATGAGAGGCGGGACTAAAATGGTAACTATAACGTTCTGTTATGACAGGATATAAAGATTATTGATTGGATCTGACCAGGGATTAAGACTACAATGGTAACATCAAAGCAATACAAAATCAAACAGAGTACCGGAGACGGTACAAAAAGGAGAGTGGGTATTTTGAGCAGCGTACCGGCAAAGGTAAAAAAACAGAAAAGCCCTTTTGAAATGCGCATGGCGTATTTCGGGCTACCGGCAGCGTTGGTGGCACTGACGCTGATTTGGACCATGAGGACTCCCGCGGGACTGTCCTATTCAGGCAAGATGGCCATGGGCATCTTTGCGTTTGCACTGATTCTGTGGGTGAGCAACGGGATTCCAAACTATGTAACTTCACTGATTGTGATTTTTCTGCTTCCGGCAGCAGGGGCCTGGACAGAAAAAGCCACCCTGGGCGTGTTTGGCTATGAAGTAATCTGGCTGATGATAGCAGCCTTTGTCATTGCTTCGGGCATGGAAAAGAGCGGACTTGCAAAACGTCTGGCATTGTTTCTGGTCACGCGGTTTGGAAAGAGCGTCAACACAGTGCTGATTGTGCTGATGGTAACCAATTTCCTCATTGCCTTTGTGGTGCCGTCCACAACAGCCAGGGCTGTGATGCTTCTTCCCATTGTCATGATGATTATGGAGGTCTTTGAGGTGGGAAACACTACGCCCCAGGACCGGAATTTTGGAAAACTTATGGCATTGCAGGGGATACAGGCCAACAACCTTTCCACCGGAGCCATTGTGACGGCTACATCCTCCCAGATTCTGGCTATCAGCTTTATCAAGGACCTGACAGGTACGGAGATTTCCTGGATGAAGTGGTTCATTGCCTCTGCTCCGGTTGCCATTATCACACTGGCAGCCAGCTTCCTTATCGGAAAAATGCTCTTTAAGACGGGAAACCGTTCTGCTTCCGCGGAGAAGATGACGGCCCTGGAGGAAGAGTACAAGGGACTGGGAAAAATGAACGGAGTGGAAGTGCGGGCCCTGATTATCTTTCTTATCACCATCTTTTTGTGGGCAACAGACGAGTACCATGGAGCCATGTTTGGTTTCGACATATCCCTGGTTGTGGTAGCCATTGTGTCGGCAGCCATCTTCCTCATGCCCCATGTAGGGATATTGACCTGGAAGGAAGCAAAGATACCCTGGGATCTGATGATTTTCAGCTGCGGCGCTTATGCGGGAGGGCTGGCCCTGGACGATACAGGCGTGGCTACCTGGGTCTTAAACAGCGTGTTTGACAAGCTGGGAGTGGAGCATATGAGCTTCATGGTTCTTTACGCGGTAATTATTTTTATTGCAAGCTTCTCCCACTTTGTGTTCACCAGCAAGACGGTTCGTACCATCATTCTGATTCCCACCATTATATCCATTGCGCAGGTGGCGGGATTCAATCCTGTGGCTCTGGCCCTGCCGGCGTCCTTCATGATATGCGATACCATCACGCTTCCGCCTCACAGCAAGGTGAACCTGACATATTACAGCACAGGAAAATTCACGGTCCTGGAGGAAATGACATACGGTGTCCTGACCCTGCTGGCAAAATGGGGCATTATGGTGGCGGCGTCATTTACCTGGTTTAAAATGATAGGGATTATGTAGGAGGTCAATATGAAGGGAAAAGGATATATTACGTTTATGGTGGCAGCAGCACTCAGCATGGGCCTTGCAGTCACTGCCATGGCGGAGGAACCGGGCAGTGGGGAACCAGGCGGTGCGCAGCTGGGAACCATGATAGAGATGGCGGACAGGTTGGCGCCGGAGGGGGAGGATGCAGCTGTTATCTCTCATATAAAAGGTGTGACCGACAGCCAGGGACGTCTGGCAGTACCAATGTACCAGGATGCAGAGCTGGTGTCTGTCCAGGAAGGGGCAGGTACCCTTAAGGGTGAACCGAAGGAGCAGCATTCAGGCATGACATCTTATCTGGTAGCGGATTTTGATGAGGCGGATTTTCCGGTGGAACTTACCCTGAACTGGCACCAGGAAGGGACTTACAAGATGAAGGCGGCCAAGACAAGCGGCACAGCCCCGGGCAATCTGAAGGCAGTTACATATTCCATGGTAAACACGGCACCGGTGTCAATCGGTTCCTACAGCCTGGAGCTGGCGGTGCCAGAGGGATATGAACTGGCGGGAATTG
>ENA-OQKE01001008-OQKE01001008.1-human-gut-metagenome-genome-assembly--contig:-NODE-1008-length-13172-cov-3.549523_pt1 | contig 13172 bp, 10 predicted proteins | sample MGYA00242620_ERZ504787 | MGnify/ENA primary metagenome ERZ504787 (study PRJEB26092, sample SAMD00036349) | human gut metagenome | host: Homo sapiens | study: EMG produced TPA metagenomics assembly of... | reverse complement strand
GCAGATGAACTACTGGCCGACCTATTCTACGAATATGGCAGAGTGTGCGCAGCCGTTGATTTCGTACGTAGATTCTTTAAGAGAACCAGGACGTGTTACTGCAAAAATTTATGCAGGTGTGGATCAGGGATTTATGGCACATACCCAGAACAATCCGTTTGGATGGACTTGTCCGGGATGGTCATTTGACTGGGGATGGTCACCGGCAGCGGTACCGTGGATTCTTCAGAATTGCTGGGAATACTATGAATTTACAGGTGATGTATCCTATATGCAAAATTACATCTATCCAATGATGAAGGAAGAGGCAATTTTCTACGATAATATTTTGATAGATGATGGAACCGGACATCTGGTATCTTCACCAAGTTATTCACCGGAGCATGGACCAAGAACGGCAGGTAATACTTATGAGCAGACACTGATCTGGCAGTTATATGAGGATACTATCAAAGCAGCAGAAACTCTTGGTGTTGATGCGGATCTGGTGGCAACATGGAAAGATCATCAGTCCAGGTTAAAAGGACCGATCGAGATTGGCGATAGCGGACAGATCAAAGAGTGGTATGAAGAAACGACTGTAAACAGTATGGGACAGGGATACGGGCACAGACATATTTCCCATATGCTGGGACTTTTCCCGGGAGATCTGATCTCATCTGATACACCGGAGTACTTTGAGGCAGCAAGAGTGTCCATGAACAACCGTACAGATGAAAGTACCGGCTGGGGAATGGGACAGCGAATCAATACATGGGCAAGACTGGCAGATGGAAACCGTGCATATAAGCTGATCACAGATCTGTTTAAAAACGGAATTATGACCAATCTCTGGGATACGCATCCGCCATTCCAGATCGACGGAAACTTTGGGATGACATCAGGTGTTGCAGAGATGCTTCTGCAGAGCAACATGGGATATATCAATATGCTTCCTGCACTGCCGGATGCATGGGCATCAGGAAGTGTCAGCGGACTGGTTGCACGCGGAAACTTTGAAGTATCCATGAACTGGAAGAACAAACATCTGACAAGCGCAGAGATTCTTTCAAATAACGGAGGAACAGCAACTGTTCAGGTTCCAAATGCTTCCTTTGCAACAATTACAGATGCAAATGGAAATGTTGTAGATGTAAAAGTAGAATCTCAGGACAGAGTTTCCTTTGAGACACAGGCCGGACAGACGTATTATGTCAAAGATGTTCCTGTGAAAGGGGAGGCACCGACAGGATTATCTGCAAAACGTACAGACGATAATACAGGAAAACTGACATGGGATGAAGTCAAGACGAAAAAAGACAAAGACATTACTTACAATGTATATCGTCAGATTGAGTCCGGAGACGTACAGAAAATTGCAGGCGGTGTAGAAAAAACAGAATACATTGATAAAAATGCAGATAAGGCATTGGGTACGATCCGATATCAGGTATCAGCAGTAGTCGATGGCAAAGAGACAAAGCTCAGTGAAAAAGTAGAGCTGACAGAGCCGCTTGGAGCAGGAAAGATTGATAATAAGGATCCGCATATTGTGTATACAGGTGCATGGGGTGACTGGGACACAGCAAACGAAGGCAACTACAAGGATACGATCAAGTATCTGAACAAACCGACAGGAAAAGAGACTGTAGAACTGGAGTTTGTGGGAACAGGCATCGAAGTGATTACTTGTACAAATACAGACCGTGGAAAATACGAAGTATTTATTGACGGAGAGTCTTGCGGAAAGGTAGATACATACAGTTCTACTACAAAACGTCAGCAGGTTGTATTTAAAAAGGATGATCTGAAGCATGGTACACATACATTAGAGCTGAAAGTGCTCAATGAAAAAGTAGATGCAAGTTCTGGTACAAAAGTAGAACTGGATGCTCTGAATATTCTGGATAATACGATCACACTGCCGGAGAAAGTAGAAGTATCTACAGTTTCCGGAATTACAACGATCGGAAAAGAAGGCACTGTACAGATGCAGGCAAAAGTAACACCGGGAGATACAAAAGACAAGAGTGTTACATGGACTTCTTCTGATACAAGCATCGCATCCGTAGATGAAAACGGACTGGTGACAGTTCACAAGAAAAACGGAGAAGTGACGATCACAGCAACAGCAAATGCCGATTCTGAAGTGAGCGGAAGCTGTAAACTGACTGTGGCACTCTTTGGAGACCTTGGTTCCGGAGAGACGATCGTAGAAGATGCATCTGAGGATGGAAAGAGAAATGATGCGATTAGCTGGAGCGGCTCTGAATGGTCTACATGGGCTGGAGAGCCGGAGAAACATCATGGAAAGACAAAGACAGAAGTTCCTTCAACTGGAAACCAGGCAGGTAAATATTTTGAATATACGTTTACAGGAACTGGAATTGAAGTTTATGCACAGAAACATGCAAACTTTGCAAGTTATGATGTAAGCATTGATGGTGGAAAAGCTGAAAATGTATCATTAGCGGGATCCGGTGGAGGAGATCCACAGCAGAAGATTTTTGAAGCAAAAAATCTTGAGAACAAACAGCATACAATCAGATGCACAATTGTAGCTCGTGACGGAAAAACACAGGCAAACCTTGACTACTTAAAAATCTTCGCACCGGTACAGGCAGCGGAGGTGAATAAAGCGGATCTTCAGACAGCCATCGAAAGCGGGGCCGGACTCATAGAGGGCGCATATGATGCGGACAAATGGGAAGCATTTAAGGAAGCATACAAAGTGGCAGTAGAAGTAATGAATAATGCGGATGCAGATCAGGATGCGGTTGAAAAAGCAGCAGCAGCTCTGAATGCGGCGATGGAAGCACTTGGAGATCCAAATGTTCCGGAAATCGGAGAAGTACAAGGAGAAGCAGTACATGTTGAAAGTTCAGCTGTGATTCTGGAATGGGGTCAGGTAAAGGGTGCAGCATCTTATCTTGTAAAATGGAATGATCAGGAAGTCAAGACCTCAGATACGCGAATCCGGATTGAAGGATTGGAATCGGGTGTGACTTATGACTTTAACATTTTTGCGCTGAATACAAAAGATGTGCCGTCTGAAAATGCGATTGAAATTCACGGAATTACAACAACAGATGTGGTAAAACCGGGAGTCGCTACAGAAATCAAAGCAACACCTGTTGATGAGGATTCAGCAAAGCTGACATGGACAGCACCGGCTGACACAGACGTGGCAAGCTATAATATTTATCAGAATGGTGTGAAGATCGGGGACAGTAAGAACACAGAATTTACAATGGATAAACTGGAAGTCGGAACTGTTTATGAGGTACGTATTACAGCAGTAGATAACGCAGGAAATGAATCAATTCCAGCTCCATTTAAGTTTACATTTACAGAGCCGGAAAAAGAGAACTTCACATTGAAGGCAGCAGCGAATGCAGAAGAAATGGGAATCGTGAGTGTAGAACCACAGCAGGATTCCTATGAAGCAGGAACTGAGGTAACAGTCAAAGCAGAAGCGAAGGAAGGATTCCGCTTTGTAAACTGGACAAAGACCGGAACAGAGGAAGAAGTCAGCACAGAAGCAGCATACAAGTTTGCAATCACAGAAAATACAGATCTGACTGCAAACTTTGTGAAAGAAGAAGTGCCAGAAGAAATCTTCCATGTAACGATCAAAGCCAATGACAATACAATGGGAACTGTAACCATTGATTCAGCAGACGGAAGCTACAAAAAAGGAGAAAAAGCAGAAGTTATCGCAGTGGCAAACGAAGGATTCCGTTTTGTAAACTGGACCGATGCAGAAGGAAACGTGATCAGTGAGTCCAATCCATATGTATTTGAGGTGACAAAGGATCTGGATCTGACTGCAAACTTTGAAAAGATCCCTGCAGAAAAATATACATTCTCTGTTGCAGCAAATGATGAGAAGATGGGAAGCGTTGCAGTAGAACCGCAGCAGGATACCTACGAGGCAGGAACCGAGATCAAGGTGAGTGCAGTGCCGGCATCCGAGGATTATGAATTCGTAGGATTCACAAAGAAAGGAACCCAGGAGATTGTCAGCAAGGAGAATCCGTACGTATTCCAGATCCAGGAAAATATGGAACTGACTGCAAACTTTAAAGAAGTAGAGCATTCCTACCTGATCTATGTAGAGTCACCGGATCCGCAGATGGGAACGGTCACAATGGATCCTGCAAATGAAGGAAACATCTACAAAGAGGGAACAGAGATCACGGTGAAAGCAGAGCCGAAAGCCGGATATGAATTTGCCCAGTGGCTGGAAGTGACGAAAGCAGACGGAGAAGAAGTACTTACACCGGTAGAAGGTGCTCAGGCAGAATACAAATTTAATGCAGAGTCAGACCGTGTACTGCGTGCCGAGTTTAGACTGGCTCCGGTTCCGGAAACATACTATCGCGTTGTGGTACAGTCCAATGATGAGAACATGGGAACGGTTTCCATGGATAAAGAGGACGGTGCCTACAAAGAAGGCGTGACAGCATATGTGAAGGCAGAAGCCAAAGAAGGATTTGAATTCGTGGGCTGGAAAGAAAAAGGACAGACCGAATATGTATCGAAGGATGCAGAATATCAGTTTAAAGTGACAAAGAACATCGAGCTGACCGGAGAATTCAAAGCCGTGGAAGTGCCGCATATTCCGAGTGCACAGGAAATCTTAGATGACATTCTGGCAAACCATAAGATTCCATCAGAAGTGAAAGCAGGAACAGAAACTCTGGTTCTGCCGGAAGTTCCGGAAGGAAGCAAGATCGAGATCGTGGCAGTGAATCCGGAAGGAATCATCGGACTGGATGGAAAGGTAACAACACCGGAAAACGATACGGATGTGATCGTGACCATTCAGGTAACGGATACAAACGGAGCAACAGCCAAAGCTGATGTGAAGGTTCTGGTCAGAGGAGAAAAAGCAGATCCGGACGACGATAACAACGGAAATGATAACAACAACGGAAATGATAACAACGGCGGAAATGACAACAACAGTGGAAACAATAACGGCGGAAGTCATAACAATGGAAGTACATCCGGTTCACACTCTCAGAGTGTGCAGACAGGAGACAATGCCAATGTGATCATGTGGGCAGTACTTCTGGTGGCAGCAGTGGCAGCTGTTGGCGCAGTAGTGATTATCAGAAGAAAGAAAAAATAATGAGCAGATAATTGGAGTAAAGACGTTTAACAAGGGAAGATGCCTGTTTTAGGATGGGCATCTTCCCATATTTTTTTGCAGAAGCCTTAAAGATGCTTGAACAACACCGCAAGAACCATCCGAAATCCCATAAAAACCGCAATTTTACTCAACTTTTTCAAATATAATTGTGCTATAGTAAACACAATCATATGAATACAGGAGGAGCACAGCATGGTAAGAAAAGGATTTAAGATGAAGTTATATCCGGATATGGCAGAGGAGTATGAAAAACGTCATAATGAACTCTGGCCGGAAATGAAAGAGATGATCCACGAGTACGGCGGACGCAATTATACGATTTTTCTGGATCGTGAAACCAATGTTCTGTATGGATATATTGAAGTTGAGGATTTGAAAAAATGGGACGAGAGCGCAGATACAGCAATCAATCGCAAATGGTGGGATTTTATGGCTGATATCATGGAGACGAACCCGGACAACAGCCCGGTGTGTACAGATCTCCATGAAGTCTTCCATTTAGACTGATCACACGAGCAGATCTTTTTGCATGTCTCGGAAATCTTTGGGAGAAATCCCGTATTCTTTTTTGAATGCCCGGTAAAAACTGGAGTAGTCACCGAAGCCGAAGGTCTGATAGGCTTCGGTGATACTCATTTGTCCGAGAATGGCTTCCCTGCAAAGGGCAAGCCGTTTTTTTGTAATGTACTGGTGAATCGACAATCCCAGATTATCCTTGAATACATGGGCAATGTGGTATTTGCTGACAAAAAATTCTCCGGCAAGCTTTTCAAGGGAGAGATCTTCGTCAAGATGTTCCTCAATGTATGCAGCAACATTCTGATACAGGGATTCCTCGGTCCGGCTTTTTTGTGGATGAAGCCGTTCGTAGACGAGACGGTTCAGATATAAAAGCAGATCATTGACGTAAAGCGGAATCTGGGCATCCCGTCCAAAACGGTCAGAACGCACTTCTTCGATCAGACGCAGCAGCTTTGACTGGATAGCATTGAATGTGATCCTGTCTGTTGGAAAAAAGTAATTCTGACTGACCTGCACATGCTGCATTAAATAAGCGTAATCTTTGGAAATCTGCAGCAGATGGTTGCAGTATTCCTGACTGATCCAGAACACAAAACGCCGGTAGGGAGAGGCCGTGCTGTGAATGATCGGGCGATGTGGGATATGTGGCGGGACCAGCATGATATCTCCGAAATGGATCGGGTAAACTTCGGTTCCGATCTGAATGCTGACATCACCTTCCATAAAAAAATAAAATTCATAATAATTGTGGGAATGCAGGTCTACTTTGGACAGATTGTGGTCATTATAATAGTAAAGTTCGAAATCTCGTGACAGCATATGCTGTCTTGTAATAAATGCTGTCTGCAGATTTTTTTTCATAAAAACTCCTTTAAAAGTATGTGCTGATTTTTGCAGCACATGAATTTCTTTTTTTAGAGTAGCATGAAACAACAAGATTTGCAATGTATACAACAACTAAGTCAATGGTATTTTAGACAGTATTTTTTATAATGAATGTAACAACACGATTTCAGAAAAGGAAGGTATGATAACTATGGAAATGACACTCAGATGGTATGGAGCTAAATTTGACACAGTGACTCTGAAGCAGATTCGCCAGATTCCGGGAGTAACAGGAGTGATCACAACACTGTATGATACAGCACCGGGAGAAGTGTGGAGCCGCGAACGTATTCGTGCAATGAAAGAAGAAGTAGAGGCAGCAGGACTTCATGTAGCGGGAATTGAAAGTGTAAATGTGCACGATGCAATCAAAACAGGCGCACCTGAGAGAGATCAGTATATCGATAACTACATCGAGACACTGGAAAACCTGGGAAAAGAAGACATTCACCTGGTGTGCTACAATTTCATGCCTGTATTTGACTGGACAAGAACAGAGCTGGCAAGAATGCGTCCGGATGGATCGACAGTACTTGCTTATACACAGGAAGCAGTAGATGCACTGGATCCGGAAAAAATGTTTGATTCTATCGCAGGTGATATGAACGGAACGGTGATGCCGGGATGGGAGCCGGAAAGAATGGAGCATGTCAAAGAACTGTTTGAGATGTACAAAGAGATCGATGATGAGAAACTGTTTGAAAACCTGAAATATTTCCTGGAGAGAATTATGCCGGTTTGTGACAAATATGACATTAACATGGCAATTCATCCGGATGATCCGGCATGGAGCGTATTCGGACTGCCTCGTATCATCATCAACAAGAAGAACATTCTCCGTATGATGGAAATGGTAGACAACCCGCACAATGGTGTGACATTCTGTTCTGGTTCTTACGGAACAAATCTGGAGAACGATCTTCCGGATATGATTCGTTCCCTGAAAGGAAGAATCCATTTTGCACACGTGCGTAACCTGAAATTCAACTCTCCGACAGACTTTGAAGAGGCAGCACACCTGTCTTCTGACGGAACATTTGATATGTATGAGATCATGAAGGCTCTTTACGAAATCGGATTTGACGGACCGATCCGCCCGGATCACGGACGTATGATCTGGGATGAAGTGGCAATGCCGGGATACGGACTTTATGACCGTGCACTGGGGGCAACTTACTTAAACGGCCTGTGGGAAGCAATCGAGAAAGGAGCCAGATAATCATGAGATTAAGTGCAGAAGGACTGAAAGACAGAGCAAAATGGGAAGAGGCGGGATACGCCCTTCCAAAATTTGACAGAGAGAAAGTGACAGAAGCGACAAAAGAAAATCCGTTCTGGATCCATTTCGGTGCGGGAAATATTTTCCGTGCATTTCAGGCAAATGTGGTACAGAACCTGTTGAATGACGGCATTCTGGATCGCGGTCTGATCGTTGCAGAGGGATTTGACTATGAGATCGTGGAAAAAATGAACCATCCTCATGATGATTACACAATTCTTGTGACACTCAAAGCAGATGGAAACATTGAGAAAACAGTAGTCGGAAGTGTGGTAGAGTCTTTGACTGTCAACACAGAAAATGCATCTGATTTTGCACGTCTGAAGGAGATCTTTGCCAAAGACTCCCTGCAGATGGTGACATTTACGATTACAGAAAAGGGATACAGCCTTGTAAACGGAAAAGGGGAACTGCTTCCGGATGTAGAGGCAGACTTTGTAAGCGGACCGGAAGCTCCGAAGAGTTACATCGGAAAAGTGGCAGCGCTCCTTTATGCGAGATATCAGGCAGGAGAAAAGCCGGTGGCAATGGTCAGCATGGACAACTGTTCCCACAACGGAGATAAACTGTATGCAGCGATCAATACATTTGCAGAGAAATGGGAAGAGAACAAACTTACAGATGCAGGATTCAGAGCATATGTAAACTGTAAAGAAAAAGTGACATTCCCATGGACCATGATCGACAAGATCACACCACGTCCGGATGCTTCAGTAGAAGAACTTCTGAAAAAGGATGGAATTGAAGAGCTGGATCCGGTGATCACATCCAAGAATACGTATGTGGCGCCATTTGTAAATGCAGAAGAGTGCGAATATCTTGTCATCGAAGATGCATTTCCGAACGGAAGACCAGAACTGGAAAAAGGCGGCCTGATGTTTACAGAGCGTGAGACAGTAGACAAAGTGGAGAAGATGAAAGTCTGCACCTGCTTAAATCCTCTGCATACAGCGCTGGCAGTATTTGGATGTCTGCTTGGATATGAAAAAATCTCGGACGAAATGAAAGATGAGGAACTCAAAAAATTAGTGGAGACGATCGGATACAAAGAAGGTCTTCCGGTTGTAGTCAATCCGGGAGTACTGGATCCGAAAGAGTTTATTGATACAGTTCTTCAGGTTCGTGTTCCGAATCCATTTATGCCGGATACTCCGCAGCGTATTGCAACAGATACTTCTCAGAAACTGGCAATCCGTTTTGGAGAGACGATCAAAGCATATGCAGCATCCGACGAACTGGATGTCAAAGACCTGAAGCTGATTCCGCTTGTATTTGCGGGATGGCTGCGTTATCTGATGGGCGTAGATGACAGCGGAAAAGCATTTGATTTAAGTCCGGATCCGCTGCTTACAACTGTCTGCCCATATGTTGCAGACCTGAAGTTGGAAGAAGGACAGGACGTAGAGAGCGCAGTATCAGAAGTGTTGAAGATGAAACAGATTTTCGGTGTGGATTTATATGAAGCAGGACTTGCAGAACTTGTATGTGGATACTTGAAAGAAATGACAAAAGCACCGGGAGCTGTTCGTGAAACACTCAAAAAATACGTGTAGGAGGAAGCGGTATGAAAGCATTTATGGATCAGGATTTCCTTCTGGAGACGGAAACTGCGAAGATGCTGTATCATGAGTATGCAGCAAAGATGCCGGTTTTGGATTACCACTGTCATATCAGTCCGCAGGAAATCGCAGAAGACAGACAGTTTGAAAATATTACCCAGGTATGGCTGGGAGGCGACCATTACAAATGGCGTCAGATGCGTTCGAATGGAATCGAAGAGCGCTATATTACAGGAGATGCGTCCGACAGGGAGAAATTCCAGAAATGGGCGGAGACTCTGGAGCGCGCGATCGGAAACCCGCTGTATCACTGGAGTCATCTGGAGCTGCAGCGTTATTTCGGATATCATGGCGCATTAAATGCGAAGACAGCAGAAGAAGTATGGAATCTTTGCAATGAAAAACTGCAAAGCCCGCAGATGAGTGCAAGAAATCTGATCCGCCAGTCCAATGTGACATTGATCTGTACAACAGATGATCCGGCGGATGACTTAAGATGGCACAAACAGTTAAAAGAGGATGATTCTTTTGAAGTGCAGGTACTCCCTGCATGGAGACCGGATCTGGCGATGAAGATTGAAAAGCCGGGATTTGCCGCATACCTGAAAAAACTGGGAGAGGCAGCCGGTATGGAAATTCATTCCTTTGCAGAGATGAAGAATGCCCTGACAAAGCGCATGGAATTCTTTGATGAGATGGGATGCCGCGCATCGGATCATGGACTGGACTATGCCATGTATGTGCCTGCTTCCGAGGAAGAAATCGAAGCCATCTTTGAAAAAGGAATGGCAGGAGAGCCGATCAGCAAAGAAGAAGAATTAAAATATAAGACTGCATTTATGCTTTATGCAGGAAGAGAATATCATCGTCTGGGATGGGCAATGCAGCTTCATTACGGATGTAAACGTGACAATGACGTAAAACGTTTCCGCAAGCTTGGACCGGATACGGGATTTGACTGTATTGACACTTATACGCCATCTGCACAGCTGGCAGATCTGCTCAATGCACTGAATGTAACAGACGAGCTGCCAAAGACGATTCTGTACAGTCTGAATCCAAACGATAATGCAGCCATCGGAACGATCATCGGATGTTTCCAGGATGCCGGTGTCGTAGGAAAGATCCAGCAGGGAAGCGCATGGTGGTTCAATGACCACAAGCAGGGGATGATCGATCAGATGACATCCCTTGCCAACCTGGGACTTCTCAGTAATTTTGTGGGAATGCTGACAGATTCCAGAAGCTTTTTGTCTTATACAAGACATGAGTATTTCAGACGGATTCTCTGCAATCTCATCGGCGGATGGGTAGAAAACGGAGAGTATCCGGCAGATGAAGAGATTCTTGGAAGAATTGTGCAGGATATCTCTTACAACAATGCAGTAAGATATTTTGGATTTGAGGTATAAATAAAAAGAAAAATGAGGAAAGAATCAAAAACAGGTTCTTTCCTCATTTTTAAATTAATTTCCCAGTTCATTCTGAATCCGTTGTTTGGTATCCAGGATTAGATGGGTAAACTGTTCCATCCGTGCGTCATCCATCCGGTCTTTCGGTGCAGATACGCTGATGGCATACGAGGGTTTTCTGTGAAGGCCTTTCAATGAGACGGCGATACAGCGCACACCCAGTTCATTTTCTTCGTTATCCATGGCATAGCCGTTTTTGCGGACATCTGCGATCAGATTTTGAAATTTGACGAAATCGACAACGGTGTAATCGGTGAGCTTTCGAATTTCGCTGTGATCCCAGATTTCTTTTACTTTTTCATCTTTCATATCTGCCAGCAGCGCTTTTCCAACTCCGGAGCAGTACAAAGGAATTGATTTTCCGACCATAGAGATTAACCGCACGGAATTGTGGGAAGCCTCTACTTTATCAATATATACTGCATTCAGACCATCCAGCTGGACCAGGTGGACCGTTTCATTGGTCTGTTCTGCAAGTTCTTTAATGTAAGGGCGGATCAGATCGATGATATTATTCTGGGCCAGAATCTGGTTGGCGATTCCACAGAATTTAAATGTCAGACTGTATTTCAGTGTCTCCGCATCCTGCTTTGCATATTCCATACAGATCAGGGAGTTTAAGATACGGTGGACGGTACTTTTATTGAGATTTAATTCCTTGCTCAGTTCCAGAAGTCCGATCGGACCGGTACGGGCAAGGCATTCTATGGTATGGAAAATACGTTCCGATACCTGTATTGGGTTTTTTTCTTCCATAAGATCACTCCTGTAAAGTCCGGTGCTCAAAAGAGCGCCGAGTATCATTCAGTGGTTATTGTAGCACAGTTTGGGAAGAAGAGTAAATAAAAAAATAGTAAAGTAAAAAAATGCAAAGAATGGCTTGACAATCCATAGAAAGTGAGTATAATCAAAATTAAAGAGTTCATATTACGAAACATAGTTCCATAATGTGAAACAAACAACGTGATTCAGTGATAAGGAGAATGACCATGAACGAAGTATTAGAAAAGATTCAGAAAATCGGGATTGTTCCGGTTGTTGTATTAAATGATGCGAAAGACGCAGCACCTTTGGCAAAGGCACTCTGTGACGGCGGACTTCCATGTGCAGAAGTGACATTCCGTACAGAAGCAGCAGAAGAGTCTATCCGCATTATGGCAGAGCAGTTCCCACAGATGCTGGTAGGGGCAGGTACTGTTCTGACAACAGAGCAGGTAGACCGTGCAGTTGCAGCAGGAGCAAAATTCATCGTAAGTCCAGGATTAAATCCAAAGGTTGTAAAATACTGTATTGAAAAAGGAGTTCCGGTGACACCGGGAACAGCAAATCCAAGTGATGTAGAGCAGGCAATCGAGCTTGGATTGGAAGTTGTGAAATTCTTCCCGGCAGAACCGGCAGGCGGACTGAAATACATCCGTGCCATCGCAGCACCGTACACCATGATGAAATTCATGCCGACCGGCGGCATCAACCCGCAGAATGTAAGAGAATACCTGGCATACGACCGCATCGCAGCATGCGGCGGAAGCTGGATGGTAAAAAATACGATGATTGAAAACAACGAATTCGACCGCATCGAAGAGCTGGTGAAAGAGGCGGTTGAGATCGTAAAGGAAAGCCGGATGTGACGACATCCTTCCCGCAGCCGCTGGGCACCGACCATTGACCTCGAGCGTGATCCGAGATGGGGAAGAAACGAGGAGGGCTACGGCGAGGACCCTGTGCTGACCGGAAAAATGGCCGGCGTTTACATCGAGGGAATGCAGGGCGACGATCCAAAATATCTGCGCTGTGCATCAACCCTGAAACACTTCTATGGAAACAACACCGAGGTCGGCCGCGGCTGGAAGAACTCTTCGATTGACCCGCGGAATAAATATGAGCTGTATCTCGAGCCGTTCCGCAGATGTATTGAGGAGAGCGGCGCAGAGGGCATCATGACGGCGTACAACAGAATCAACGGCACCGTCGGCGGAATGGTCCGGGAAAACATGGAAATCTCGGAATCCGTCATCATGAAACAGGCGGACCAGAAGATGTATGAAAATAAAAAAAGTTCACGGTGAATCGCCGCAATGGATTGTCCCCGCGGGTCTTTTCGTGGTACAATGAAACATAACCGATAAAAAGAAAAACGAGGGCAGAACATGAACGAATTATATGAAATGATTGAAAAGAAAATCAAAGAATCCGGCTATCCGCGGCCGATTTCGGGAAGCGATGTTTACGATGACATCTGCGACCAGATCGAGGGAAAAGAGAACGGTTCCTATGTGGTATTATCGAAATTTGATGATGATGTGATTTTCGAGTACCAC
>ENA-OQKE01000996-OQKE01000996.1-human-gut-metagenome-genome-assembly--contig:-NODE-996-length-13396-cov-6.367145_pt1 | contig 13396 bp, 16 predicted proteins | sample MGYA00242620_ERZ504787 | MGnify/ENA primary metagenome ERZ504787 (study PRJEB26092, sample SAMD00036349) | human gut metagenome | host: Homo sapiens | study: EMG produced TPA metagenomics assembly of... | reverse complement strand
TTTCTTAACTACAGGAGCTAATATCATGGGTGCTGTATCTCAAGCAATTGCAATCGTAGTATCTATCTTAGTATACGCACCATTTTTAATTGCTTATGAAAGATATCAAAACAAACAAGCTGCAGAAGCTGCTGAATAATTTGATAATAAAAAGTGTATATTTAAAATAATTTGTTCCTCAAAGATTGAACTAAGATAACAGGTACAATCTTTGAGGTTTTATTATGGCAAAATTAAATTATATAGAAGACAAGAAAGAAATTATAAGATTATATGACGAAGAGCGTCATGGATATAGTAGAATTGCATTTCAATTCCACGTGAGCTATTCTCTTATAGAAAGGATTGTTTGCAATTATCATTTGCGTGGTGAAGGCATTTTCTTCTTCATTAAAATTTTAGATTATCTCCCGTGCCATGAATGGTAAATCTAAAACAGTACTAACTATTGAGCATAAAATTCAGGCTTCTCAGATATACCTTTGGCTTAAAAATATAAAAAATTCGGTTATAATAATCTTATCAATAAAACGAGAGGAAGATGCTAAATCATAAAAAACTATAGACCTTAATGATAAAGATGATGTTATCAAATAAAAAGATGAAGAAATACTAGAACTTAAAGCTGAGGTAGAAGCGCAAAAAATAAGAGCATTGGTTCTACAAAGGAACAAGCAACAAATAAAGAAAAACAACAGTGATTAAAGAACTAATGCATATAACATCACTGAATATACTTTTTAGGATTTTGGTCATCTCTAAATCTTCCTATTATTACGCAAGAATAGCAGTAAATAAAGAAGATAAGGATTTTACAATAAAACCATATATAGAAAAATTTATCACAAAAATAAAAGAAGATATGGCTATAGGAGAATTACACTGGAATTAAAAAATAGGGAATTTTTACAAATCATAAACATGTCAAACTGTTAATAAAAATAATGAGTCTTTACGGTAAGTATGAATTGGATAATATAATGTTATTTAACGAAATTTTTTGTTGTTTATGAAAATAAATCAAAACACATTATAAATAATATAAAAAGATAATTATAGTATAAGTAAATTATAAAATTATATTCCATATACAAGTCCTATATTAAGGGAAAGACATACTTATGATATTATTAGATAAGCAAAGGGATGAAAAAGATATTAAAGCTAGCACATAATGGGATAAAAGAATTTAAAGAAATAAGAGAAATGAAACCATATTTGTAGCTGCAGTTAAAACTATAGAATAAACAAGTATATATATGTCATGAAAATGACTTTTTTAGCATGAACAAATGATAATAAAAGAGAGAAATAGTGATATAATAGATTTAAAAGTTAAAATATATAGAAATGAGTTGTTTTAATTATGCAAAAACCCGAATCTCAAATAGTTAATACTTGAAACAGAGTTAGTTAAATGTTATAATCATTTTGAAATTGGAAAGCATTGATCACAACACAAAGAGGTAAGGAGGGCATTCCTTACCTCTTGTGGTTTTTTAGAGTGAACTCAAAACTAAGCTAGTTATCGTTATAAATATTTGTCTAGCCATTTGCATATGTACCATATGATACACTTGTCAAAAACAGCTATAAACATATTGGGAAGCACACAATCACCTCCTCCCAAACAGGGAGGAAACGATAATATATTTATTATACATTATTTTACAACATGTGACTATTTTATAATAGGAAAGGAAAATATGATGAGTTCTAAACAATATAGAACATGCTGAAATGTGGTAGAAAAATGAAACAATAATTTAGAGCAGCAATCGCTGACTCTTTTCAAATTATGGTTCATAGACTTTGAACCATTTAATGGGCAAGTTACTACGATTTGGATAAATTGTATATTTGGCGATTTTATTGAAATAAAGCGTAGTGGGTCATCTCGACTTATTCAAAACTTTTTGTCAGATAGTGGGGTTCATTGGCTGAAAATATTTGACACAGCTGGCATTGATTCCTCATTCATCAATAAAACCAAAGAATACATTATTGAGGCTGGTTTGAAAAAGACAATGTTTCTTAAATCAGGAAGTTTAGTTTTATCAACACCTGGTTTACCTAAGATACTTGATGTAGATAACTGCATACGCTACGATTGGCTTTATTTTTCATCGTCAAAATTTTCAAACAAATATCTTTATTTTTAGTTTAAATACATTAGGGATAATTTAGTTGCACTTGGTAATGGTAGTATTTTTACAAACTTGAAAACGGATATCTTCAAGAATTAACCAACTTACTTACCTTATCGATGATGTATTGAAAAAAATGGACAGATTAGTTCAAAATATTTTTCTATGATTCTTTTAAAAACAAGTGAAATAAGGAGATTAGCTGAAATCAGAGACATGCTTCTGCCAAGACTAGTGTCTGGCGAATTTGATGTTTCCATCATCGACCTTTAAGCCGTTAAATTATTGTTTAACTTTATTATTACAAAATTATAGAAAGGAAAATAAATATGATATTAGAAAATAAACTCGGCATCACTGATTCGGTAGAATTAGCTAAATTTGAAGAAAAAATCAGTAAAAAAAGAGCAATAGAATTATTTGAAAGCGGCTATTTGAATAATCTTGAAGCTGGAACTTTTAAATCACTATCTGAAATACACAAATATTTATTTGATTCGATTTATGATTTTGCCGGACAAATAAGAACTGTAAATATCGCAAAAGGGAATTTCCGTTTTGCTCCAGTTATGTATTTAGAAGTAGCACTTAAAAATATTGAAAAGATGCCTCAGTCAACTTATGATGAAATTATAGAAAAATATGTAGAAATGAATGTTGCTCACCCTTTTCGTGAAGGTAATGGCAGAAGTACAAGAATTTGGCTTGATTTGATTTTGAAAAAAAAATTAGGTCAAGTTGTCGATTGGAGTCTTGTAGATAAGGATGACTACCTTTCTGCAATGGAACGTAGTCCTGTTAAAGATGTTGAAATCAAACATGTATTAAAGCAGGCACTGACAGATAAAATAGATGATCGAGAAGTTTATATGAAAGGTATTGATCACAGTTATTATTACGAGGGCTATTCTACATTTAAGACAAGTAATTTGTAATTAAAATAATTCTACCAACGACAGATGGTAATATCAAAGAAAGGCCGTTGCTTGTCGATTCTCAATAAAAAGGAGAAACGGCCATGAAACAAAACTTAATAAATAATGTTATTCAAGAAATGTTGCCATACTTGAAGAATTCTCTGATAGAAAAATTATAATTGGTAATGCAACATATAATTTTTGAATATGAAGTATCAGAAAGTAAAAATGATGATAGCAAAGATGAACAAAACTATGTGGATTTATTTGTTTTGGCAAAGAAAATAGAAGATTGTTCTGAAAAGTCTTTAAAGTATTATGGGGCTACTATCAATGCAATGATTAATGATATAAACAAGAAAATTAAAAATATAAAAACAGATGATATTCGGACCTACTTGACAGAGTAACAATCTAAAAAGAACTCAAACCGAGTAAAGATTGATAATATCAGTAGAATATTATTTAGCTTCATTCTTCGGCTTGAAGATGATTGTTAGTATAAATTCTATTAAGCTAAAATCAAATTATTGGTGCTCTATCACATGGTTGCAGAGTTAAAGAAAAAGATTACTTCTTAAATAAGAAAGTAATAAAAATTATAAATCAAATTTGAAAAAAAGCAAGTAGTCGAGGTTTTTTAGATTTCCGGAAATGTAAAAAGTCACACACTAACGATTTCGAATCATAAAGTATGCCCATTGCTATACCCTAACCATCATGGTTTTGTTATAGAAATATTATAGTAGAAAATAAAAAAAAACATGTTAAAATACTATTGCAAACTATTTTCTCGGTTTGCATAAATAACTATATTTTTATATAATGTTTTGTAATTTTTCTATACAAAAAAGGTGTTGAGCACACGTATTTTTTGTTTGTGAAGTAACATAAGTTATAAAAACAAAACGAAATAAATTATAACATATAAAAAAAGAAGCTAGAAAACTTCTTTTTTTATACGCTTTCTATAGGAAAGGAATACGTTTAAGAAACGTTTAAGAATTCAGCGTTGAAATTCTATAAAAATTATATCACTGAATAGAAATAAAATCAAATCATCAAATTAAATAAAATCAATTGGCAAAGTTGTAATAATTAAATCAATATCATTGTAATTAGTAAGTTGTTTGTATGATGAAACAATACTTAAAAGATATAGGTCTTTTGTGTGAGCACCAAGTTTCTGAAATAACATTTTACCAAGATTATAATAATCATACATTACAATTACACAGTTAATATTTTGATCACGGTTCTTTTGTTCCTCCATTAATACTCCTAAGTGAAGCGCAATGTATGAAATTTCAGCTTCTGATAAAGGAGATTGGGTATATTTGACAATAATAGATGCGATATAGGTTGCTATAAAATATAAAAATGGGAAATCGTCTTTTATTGTTATAAATTGATTCATTGGAATATTTATTTTATTTTTAGAATGTATTAAAACATTTTTAAAAACAAAAAAAGACGAGTTTACATTGGGAGAGGGTGCTACGTCTTTTTTTGCGTTCTCTAAAGTTTAACTATCCATAACAGTCTGCGGATCATGATAAATAATCCGCAAATGTATTCTAACATAAGTTTTTTTCATTTTCTACTGTGATACATTATATTTTAAAATTGAAATACTGCTATTGTGGGGTCAAAATAGTTGTTTTGGTATTTTGAAATCTCTTTAGTTTTATATTTTATCACTTTGTTTATAAGAAATGGTAACTTCTCTACTGATTTTAGTGAAGTACATCAAATTCATAAAGAAAAATGCTCTCAAACGAGAGCATTTTTTCTATGGTTTATTATGGTACCAGCGATATTTTAGCATCTTTTTCTTATGCTGAAAAGTATATTTTTATTTAATTTGATGATTTGATTATGTATCTATTCAGTGATATAATTCAAGTAGAATTATTCTCGCTGAATTCTTAAAAGTATTCCTTTCTTATAGAAAATGTAAACAAAAAAAGAAGTTTTCCTAGCTTCTTTTTTATACGTTATAATTTATTTCGTTTTGTTTTTATAATTTATGTTTCTTCGCAAACAAAAAAGGCGTGTATTCAACGCCCTTTTTGCATAAAAAATTAATTTCATTACTGTAACACATCACTATTACGGAATTGGAGTTTTCCGCATAAGTATTATATCATATTTATTTTTTATGTTAAAGAGTTTTTGCAGTTTTATACTTTGCAAATGGTAAAACTTTTCATGATTACTCCTTATTTCTGCAATTCTACAGAAACAAAAAAATAAAATACATAAAATTAACAATTTATATATTTTTACAAGCCTATATGCTAGCTTGTAATATTATTTTAACATGTATTTTTTGTTTGCCACTATAACATTACTATGGTATTGCTATGACAGAGATATAGCCTGGACTATCCTGGCTAGGACATAGTCTGAGGCATACTTTTTTGCTTGAAACCATTGGTATATATGACTTTTTTAACTTCCAAAAATCTTCTATTACTTTACTTTTTCAAAGTTAATTTATCATTTTCATTATTTCTAACAGTTCAGCGATTGGAATAAAAGACATTTGGTACAAAAATGTTCGTAAAATACATTACAAACTTTTTTATCCAATTGTAATTTTTTTTAATTCTGTAGCGATGAGGCAGAGTATCAACAATTCAATTTTAGCACAATGAAATTTACACTAACAATCATCTTCATTTATAATTATAACTCTACAATTTGCACATCTATATGCTGTTAATTGTAATATAGCCCATCCTTTTTTTAAAATAACTTCATATTCTTTTGGATGATTTCTCCAAAAATGGGGTTTTTTACCTTCTGGAGTCCATGTATAATCCCATTTTGCTGAATTAAAAAATCCTTTATCCATTTCTTTTCTACAATATGGACACTTCATTTTTATACCTCCTTAACAAAGTTGAAATATTATGTTTAATTGTTTGGACTTTTTAGTAATGTTTAAGATTGCTCAGTATCAGTTTTTGTTTTTTATTTCGTGTTCACAGTCCTTTATTCGTTGCTCTTTGTTTGAAACATTTGAACACTTGAGGGCTTGCAGAAGTTTTTCATATTCTTTGAGATTATCCATGTTACTCAAAATTTTTTAAAAATTCTTCTAATTCCATTTGTTCTGTATGGTTCATTGGTTCCTGATGTACTTTTGTTTTAATATCTACGACATCGGCTTTTATTTCCATTTGAATGTAAATAAGATAGGTGATAATTAATAATTTTTTCAATTTCATAAATGTTACTTTCGATAAATTTGTAGATATTTTTATAGTATTATCTCTCACTTATATTGTATTAAAATTATTTATTATTTTCCATTTATATGATAAAGAAGAATTGAATTAGTCGTGTTTTTTTGTGTTGGTTCAAATGCTTTTTTTGGTGCTGTGTTGTTGAATAAAATCGTTGGTGTGCATTCACCATCTATATTTACGAAGTAAATTAGGTGGTGAGGTTCACTATGATATGTTAAGAAATATATATAATTTCAATGTTATATTGAAAAGCTTGTTTTAATGTACTAAAATACAGACAAGTTTTTGATATGTCCCTGAATTTATTTCAGAGGCTTAGTTTTTGCAGTATCAATCAAGAATATTGAAGTCAATTTTACTGCTTTTAGCAGTTATTTATAAGGGAGCAAAACAGATAATATATATCTGTCTAATTCTCTTTTTTGTGTTTTATATCGATAAAATCAGATTTGTTTTTAAATAATACTATGAATAATGAAAAATTAAAAATAACTTATATTTAATAATGCACTTTTTTAAATTTCAAAAATAAAATAATTTATAAAAAGGTTTATTAATTCATATTAAATTAACATTCATGAGAGATTATAAAAGTGCAAGGTGAATAACTTGTATAAATAGTCACTACTCCCTAAAATATCTATTGACACTATTTGTTTTAATCAGTGACTATTTTTAATTTATTAAGATAATTTTCTCTTGGTTTATAATAAACTGAGGTGATGTTAAGAGATTGGTTTTGATGTATGCTTCCATAATAATGGTAACGTGCAAATCCATATATTGGATTGCACGTTTTTTGATTTTTTGTAGTTTTCCAAAAAAATTTTAAAAGCAAGAAAGAAAATATGGAATCACATAGTAGTATGATATCATGGTCAAAGTAGAAAGTGTTTATGTTAAAATGCTAAATTATTTTGTAAAATACAAGAGGTATCTGTTAATATGTGCAACTATCATAGAAATGGAAAGCAGTAAAGTGTGATTTGACAGTTTAATATAATATTAGAGAAGGATATTACATTAGTGGTATCATGAAATCAATGATTTGACGGAATGAAATAATCAGATTATTAATTTTTAGAACAGATTATCTTTGTTTCTATTGGCTAATTGATATATTTTAGGATGAATAATTATACTGACTACTCCCATGGGGTTCTTACTACCAAGTTTAGCTTGTAATTGTACATCATTTTCAGACTTTGGAATACAAGTGTAAATCTATTTGAGTAAGGACTTTCATTACCAAGCAGTCCTACGACCACATTAGCGGTAAATTTCTACTTTCGTAAGGAAGTATAATCAATCTCCCTCAATATTTTATTTATGCTATTTTAATAACACTATTTAATATTTTAATCTTGTTTTCCTTAATCTTTTCGATTAAGACTTTTTCTTTATCGTAACAATCTTCATAACGAGCAATACATTTAATTTTATCTATATTCTGGGTCTTATAATCGTAGCAGTACAGAAGAAATGATGAATACCAGTCTCTTTGTACCAATGTTCCGTCAGCGAGTTTGTACAATCTATCGGACAACTTCTTCTTGATATAATTATCCGCAGTATGGTCGTACTGGCTTGCTCTGTAATCATTAGGTACTTCTATATATGTACCGCCTGATACATTGAATTTATTTGCAACAGTAACTAGAAATCCAGAAGGACATCTGTTTTTAATAGACTTACCAAAACGCTTTTTCTTGTTGAACTTGCCCCTGTTATTAACAGTAGTTTCTTTTGGTCGTTTCATAAGTTTACATGCATTTTTAGGTTCTGTGATAAATACATTTCCAAGGCTTCTTAAATGGCTAGCGTCTTCGTTTATTGCGAGCTGTCTGTTTATCGCATTGATACGACACAGTTCAGCATGTTTTGCTTTTAGCTTTTTATAATGATTGGAATATTTCCAAGCCTTATGTACTTTCTTAATAGTGCCATCATCATTATAGTTTTGTGGATTCATTGCACGTCTACTTCTATCCATAGCACGATAGTATAATCTTTCCAATCGTTCTGATTTTTGAATACTGTTGCCTCGCTCCGATAAGTTTTTAAGTCCAACTTCAGTATCAGACGTATAAGCGACCGTCTGTGTTCCTATATCAGCACCGATTACACCTTTACCAAATTTATGTCTTGGGTTCCAAAATCTATCGTATTTCGGTTTTGCCTTACCTTCAATGGTAAGATGTAAATATATTCTGTATTTGCCACGGATAAGTTTTGGGACAAGAGTGGCATAGCAGGGTCTATATGTATCAATACAATATCCTTTATCCAGAAGTGCCCGAATTGCCTTATTGTTAACAATCTCGGATTCTGATAGATATTTTAATATAGCATTAACTTCATCATTTTGAAACTTATCTTTCATTTGTATACCAAAGGTCGATTTACCAAGTTTAAAGTGCAATTGATTATCTTTAACCGACATTGGAATACCACGATTTATCTGCTTCGCTCGGATACAAGGTAGTTCTCCATATTTAGAAAAATGAATGGTTTTACCATTACTATAAAGACATTTTTCTATACCACGCCATATATCTTCAGCTTTTGTAAGAGCAAATATAGTATTAATTCCATATTTTTTGCCTATTGGTATCATAGCAACTCTACAATAATCCCAAGTGACATTATACTGCTTTTGCATTTCATTGAGCTGATTAGCGAAATTTTTACGTTTTGCTTTATCTTCGGTATCACCATACAAAGCAAGTAGCTTACGTTATCTCTTTGTGCGCAGAAGTTGGCCGTAATTTTTTCGCATAAGAGCAATAAGTTCATTTCCTGCTTTGCGGATTTTATTAGAAAGAGTCACAGCTTTTTGTATATCAGAAGATGACATATCGGTTTCTACTACCAAGATGTGTCTGTCAGATAATTTATGAAATTGTTTCAGAATTTTTTTTATAATCTTCATCACTTATCATTTTTCTGCTCCTCGATATATTTAGTTACTGTAGCTTCACTTATATGTCCCACAGTTGACACAAAATATGCTCTTGACCATAAAACGTCACATCTTGCATAGAATTGATTTAGTTTTGGATATATTTTGAACAGTTCGATAGCACTAATGCTTTTAAGAGTTCTAGCAACATCGCATGGAGCTACTGTTTGTGGTACATCAACAAAAATATGTATGTGGTCAGGCATTACTTCAAGTGCTTTGATTTTATATCCATAATTACTACATATATTTTGTAATATCTGCTTAAGGGTGACATCAACATTTCCTTGCAATACAGAAAATCTGAATTTAGGACACCAGATTATATGGTATTGGATAAGATATTTACAATGAGAAGCACTATGGTATTGTTCTTCACTCATTCTCTTGTTCTCCAAGTTGATTTTTTTCCTGAATACCTCTACGCATCAAATCAAGAAAAGTAATTGTTTTACCTTCTTCAACTGGATAAATACGTGCATGGTTTTCAAGTTCTATTTTCCATTCTATAGGAATTGAAATATTTATTTGTACATTGTCTGATTTTTGTCGTGCCATTTTATTCTCCTAATTACAATCTTCACAATTTCTTAGTCATGAATCATATACAGTGCAAAATATTATCTCTATTATTTAATGGTTCAGAAAAAATCTACAAGTTAAATAATCTTTCGGATATTTGTACATATAATTCTGTTGCTTTTTTAATCAGACACATAGATTATATTTATTCTATGTTAAAGTCAAGTGAAAGAAAAGTGATTTTCGCCACAAGTTTATGTTAATAAAAATAATATTTTACTTAAAGATTATAGAACTTTATTTTGCAACTTAATATAAAATATCCTTGTATTCATTGACAAGGAGGTACTTTTTTATTATGCAATTAAATACATTTAAAGAATATTCAATGGAATGGCTTCACGTAAAAAAATTATCTATAAAACAATCTACGTATCAAAGGTATAATGATTGCTTGTTGCAGCATATTTATCCATATTTTGGTTCATTGGCCATTCATCAAATTGACCAGGAAAAAATCTATTGTTTTTTTGAGTTAAAAAGTGAAGAACTTGGGGCAAGTCGTTTAAAAATAATTAAATATTTATTGAAGGCAGTAATACAGTTTGCAGGCAATTTTACTAAAACTCATACGCTATATTTTGAATATATACAGTTTAACCGAAGTGCTAAAAATAAACGCTTAAATACGGTATTAAACAAGGCAGATTATGTGATTTTATCTAATTATATAATGAAAAATGTCAATTCGTTAAGCATTAGTTTGCTATTTGGATTATTTGGTGGACTTAGAATAGGTGAGGTATGTGCACTGCAGTGGAAAGATATTGATTTTAATCTCGAGTGTGTATATGTAAACAAAACAGTTATTAGAATTAAAAATTATAATGAAATTGATAAAAAAACAATGCTCATTATAACTGCACCAAAGACAGAAACCTCTAATCGCTGTGTACCATTGCCAAGTTTTATAATGGAGATAATAAAAAAATATTATTCATCAGATATTGATCCAAATTATTATATTTTGACAAATAAAAAAATTTACAAGGATCCTAATACAGTTCACAAGTCATTCAAATTATTAATGAGAAGATTAGATTTAGATAAAAATTATCATTTTCATAATCTAAGACATACATATGGGACAAATTGTGTAAGGCATAATGTAGATATTAAGTCTTTATGTGAGATTATGGGGCATTCCAGTGTATCTACAACATTGTCACTATATGTGCATAGTTCTTATGAACAAAAAAAGGAACAGATTAATAAAATCACTATTCCTTAATCAATAAAATCATATACATAAAACAACAAGTTTTACACACATAGTATACACGTTTTATCTTATTTTTCAATGAAATTATTGAAGAAAATTAAATTAAAAAAGATTTTATTTTTATACTTTTAATTAACAGTAAATTTTTATATTTATTAAAATCATATTACACTGAATATAATATAAATGACAATCAGAAATATCGGTTTATGGCGATTTAAAATGTAGCATTTTCTTACTGTTCAGTATTTTCATCATATAGTATTTTGTCTTTAATTCTATATGATTGACATTTACAAATATAATTCAACTTATTGATAAACTACCTATTATGAAAGCTAAGTGAACTACACGGCTACAAGTAACCGAGAATTCCTGCCGGATTTCTTAAAATTTATTAAAGAAGTGGTTAGAATTAATTGTTTTTAGAGTGATTTTAGGTTGAATATAGCTTGAAAAATCCTATTTTTTTAAAAGTTGAAATTAAAAAGACCGGCTGATAAAGCTAGCTTAAAGAGCGACTTTGTCATCGATCTGTATTGTATTATAATGAATATTTATTATTAATTACTTCTATTAACAACCAATAAAACTTGTTGTTTTATGTACTTTTTAAAAGAATAGAGGGGGAAATATGGCAGTAGTTTCAAATATGTATGATGAAATGTCTAAAGAAAAACAGGACTTAATGGATAGTAATCAAGAACATATTGTCAATATGCTTGATTTTGCAATTAATCAATTGGTTGAAATAGCTGAGGATAATGAAATTATGTTGGTTGATAGCGGTCGTATTTGTCAAACATATGATCAGATTTTTAATTGTCTTAAACACTGGTCTGAAAAAAGAATAAAAAAAGATTACTAATAATGAATTATTACGTACTTTTTTGCCAGACAGTAAGAACGGAAAAAGTTTGTCAAATATTGAATAAAAAAGATGGGTTACATGCTTTCATACCAAAAATGGAAGTATACATACATATAAACGGAAATATAGATTTAAAAACAATGTTTCCAGGATATTTATTTATTAAAACCAAAATGAATCAACTAGAGTTCTCATCATTTATTTTATCCTTAGATGAAGAAAAAAAAGGAATTATTAAAGAATTAAAAAAACAAGATGTTTCTGCTTTGAGCGACGATGAGATTAAATTATTTGAACATCTTTTAGACAAAAAAGGCATATTAAGGATGAGTGAAGGTTTTAAACAAAATGGGATAACTAGAGTAATTAGTGGACCCTTAATCCATTTTGAAAATTGTATTGTAGATACAAATAAGCGTGATAGAATTGCAGTACTAAACATAAATTTTTTAGGAAGAAGCATAAAAGCAGGAATTAAATTTAAGCAGAATAAATAGATATTGCGTGTGGTGTCTCTACCTGTATCTGTTATTTGAACATATTTTTGTTATTGTAAAAACATGATTTCTACGGGGTAGGGGGAATTGTATCTTCAGACTATGAAATTTTAAGTTATATGAATAGTTATTTGTCTTGATATATTAAATAATGTGATTTAAAGATAAATTACAAATCTTAGTTATTTGATTTTAAAAGAAAAAAACTATTCGATTAAAGCTTAAAATAAGTACTTATAAAGTTAATTTAGTTTTAGGGCAGTTCTAGAAAATAAAATAATACTTAGTATGAATTGCTGTGATATTTTTTGGCTTATGTTATTATCACAGATTAGTTGAATGTTTAAAATACCAAGTATGATAGTTTATTTGTTCTAGTGATAAATATATATAATTAGATTTTCATGAATAGTACTAGAAAATATAGAAACAACACATCTTGTCTCTGTAAAATAAATCAAAATTATTTTGTGATAGTCTAATTTACTTCCCTGGTCATATGTTTAACAGCTGGTAGAACTGCCAATTTATTAAAGCTGTATGATGACTGGGGAATAGTTTTCAAAGGAGAGAGAAAATGTTTGGAATAAAAAGAAAAAAATACCGTAAACGTAAAAGTACATATAAAATTATTGATAAAAGTAACAAAAATAATCATGTTGATTATCAAGAAGTATATCGTAACATTAGGACTAATATTGAATATTCAGCAGTAGGAAAAAATGTTAAAGCAATTAATATCACATCTTCAATTAGTAATGAAGGAAAGAGCACTACGGCTTTAAACTTAGCGATGATATATGCAACGAAATATGCAAATGTCTTATTGATTGATGCTGATTTAAGAAGACTGACCCAACATCATTATTTAAAACTATCGAACTCACGAGGATTAACTAACGCTTTGATCGAATATGGTGAAACTAAAAAAATTAGTTCAA
>ENA-OQKE01000972-OQKE01000972.1-human-gut-metagenome-genome-assembly--contig:-NODE-972-length-13803-cov-4.671062_pt1 | contig 13803 bp, 14 predicted proteins | sample MGYA00242620_ERZ504787 | MGnify/ENA primary metagenome ERZ504787 (study PRJEB26092, sample SAMD00036349) | human gut metagenome | host: Homo sapiens | study: EMG produced TPA metagenomics assembly of... | reverse complement strand
GAAGGAAGTTATTGTACAAATCCTAATGATGGTTACAGCAGGATCGTTGAGTGTAAACAGATGATAGCAGATCTGCATGCGAAAGGAATTCGGGTAGTGATGGATGTTGTCTATAACCATATGTATGATGTTAATGCGAGTGCTTTTGAACGAATCGTACCTGGCTACTATTTTAGAAAAAATCCAGATGGGAGTTTATCAAATGGTTCATGGTGTGGTAATGATTTGGATAGTGGTGAACATATGGTGCGTAAGTATATTATAGATATGTCGAGACGCTGGCAAAGTTTTTATGGTGTTGACGGGTATCGTTTTGATTTAATGGGAATTATTGATATTGAAACGATTAATCGTGTCTATCAAATTTGTTCTGCTTACGATGCTTCATTTATGGTTTATGGGGAGGGTTGGAATATGCCGACTAATTTACCAGATGAGCAAAAGGCGATGCAGGATAATCATGCAAAAATGCCGAAAATTAGTTTTTTTAATGATGAATATCGTGAGGTTATTAAAGGTGGAAGCAGTGATAATGTTTTAGTTAATAAAGGTTTTATTACGGGAAATCTTTACGAAACAGAAAAGGCAAGAAATGTAATTACAGCGACTAATCGTTATACAAGTCCGGACCAATCAATTAATTATGTTGAATGTCATGATAATGCGACGGTTTTTGATAAATTGTATATTTCTAATGTTGAAGAAGGTTTAGATGGGATAATAACTCGACAAAAGAATCTTACGATCATGGTGTTATTGTCGCAGGGAATTCCCTTTATCCATGCGGGACAAGAATTTTATCGAACTAAAGGCGGGATTGGGAATACTTATAATTCACCTGATAATATTAACTGTATTAATTGGGATTTTCGAGATATTTATAAAGATGATATTAATGAGATAAGAAAAATTATTCAATTACGTAAAGATAATAAGTGTTTTCGCTATGCAACTAGAAAAGAGATTGAAGCAAATGTTATGGTTGAAAATATTGACTTTAAAATGTTAAAATATACTCTAAAACAAGATGAAGGTGAATATCGTGAATTTGTTATTTACATTAACCCATCAAGTTTTACATTTGATTATGAAGAAACTGCTTATCAGCACCTTTATGGTGAAATTACTGATCAGCAAATAGGAGCTAGAACGATTGTTGTTCTAGCAAGATAGGAGAATTAAATTGAAATTAATTGTAGGATTGGGAAACCCTGGGAAAGAGTATGAAGGAACTCGTCACAACTGTGGGTTTATGGTAGTAGATGAATTAGCTAATAAATTAAATACAGAAATAAATCAGAATAAATTCAAAGGTTTATATACAAAGGTAAAATATCATGGAGAAGATGTTATTTTATTAAAGCCGCAAACATATATGAATCTTTCTGGTGAGTCAGTAATTGCTGCAATGAATTTTTTTAAACTGGATAAAGAAGATATTATTGTTATCTATGATGATCTGGATATGCCGGTTGGTAAATTAAGATTACGTAAAACTGGCAGCGCTGGGGGGCATAATGGGATAAAAAACATTATCGCTCATTTATCTAGTCAAGATTTTAAACGAATTCGTGTGGGAATTGATCGTCACAAGTATATGAAAGTAGTTGATTATGTTTTATCAAGGTTTGCAAAAGAGGAGACTGAAGCAATCAATCAAGGAATTGATAAGGCTAGTGATGCTGTTTTGGATTATCTTGATCATGATTTTGATTACATTATGAATCGTTATAATTAGAGGTTTATATGAAGAAGATAGATGAAATATTGAAACAAAACCCTGCCTTTAAAACATTGTTAAAGGGAGAGGGGAATATCATTGTTAATGATCTTAACGATGAGGCACTATTAGTAACTAGTGCCTTTTTGACATTACAAAAAGATATTATTGTAATTAAACCAAATCAGTATGAGGCTAACTTGTTGTATCAACAGATTTCATTGATTAATGAAAAAGACAGCTTATTTTTTCCAGTTGATGAGTCATATCGAATTGAAGCTTTAGCCTCATCGCCAGAACTATTAGGACAGCGAATTGATGCTTTATATCAATTGACAACTGATCAGCCTAAAATTTTAATTACTCATGGACAGGCCCTGGTACGGTATTTACCAAGTAGACAGTTATTTTTAGATAATTGTTTAAATCTAAAAACAGGAATGCAAATTGATATATATGATTTGCAAAAACTTTTGATCAAGGCTGGTTATACATCAGCACCGCGAGTAGATCAGCCGTTTTATTTTTCTAAACGTGGTGGAGTAATCGATGTTTTTTCAATTCAATATGATAATCCATTACGGATTGAATTTTTTGATGATGAGATTGATAATATACGTTTTTATAATCAAAATAGTCAAAGAACGATAGAAAAGGTTAAAGAAGTAACCATTATTCCAGCTAGTGATATTTTATATGATGAACAAGAAGTCCCGGCTGTTTTAAGTAAAATCAATGATTTAAGAGACCGGCAGATTGAAGAACTTGATGAGTTATATCAAGAAGATTATTTAAGTAAAGTATCAATAGATCAAGAAAATTTGCGGAATCATGATACTAGTTTTACGATGTATGGTTATTTTAATTTATTTAATCAGACAGCTAGTTTATTAGATTATCTCGATACCCCGCTAATCATCCAAGCAAACAATCATGATATTAATTTTGCTTATAAGAACTATTTAGAAGAAAATCATTATTATTATCAAGAATTGGCTAGTATTGGGAAAACTATTAAAGGTTTGAATCTATTTAGAGATTTATATGAAGTGATTGATAGAAAATCAGTTAATTTTAAACCTTTTGCTCAAAGTGATAAAGATGTGTTGTTTAATGCTCGTGCTATTATGATCAATAATGATGATGAGGCAATGATTATTAATCAAATTAGAGCTTATTTAAAGTTATCAAAAGTTGTTGTAGCTTTAGATGATGATCATCAATTAAAATTAATGACTGAATTATTTGATCGTCATGAAATGGCATATACTTTGATTGGGATAAAAGATGAAATATATCCGGGGTTGAATATTGCGGTAAATAAAATTGGTTTTGGAATCGAATTAGTTGATGAAAAAATTGTTATTATAAGTGCAAATGAATTATTCAAAACACGTAATATTAAAAAACCAAAATATTTTAAGTATAAGAATGCAAAGGTTTTAAAAGATTATCAAGAATTAAATATTGGTGATTATGTTGTACATGATAATCATGGGATAGGGCAATACTTAGGAATTAAAACATTAGAAGTTCAAGGATTTCATAAAGATTATTTATATGTAGCCTATGCTGGAGACGATACTTTATATATACCGGTTGAACAATTTAAGATGATTAGGAAGTATTCAAGTAATGAGGGTAAAGTTCCTAAAATTAATAAATTGGGAGGCTCACAATGGCAGAAAACAAAAGCCAAAGCACGGAGTAAAGTTGATGATATTGCTGATAAGTTAATTGAAATTTATTCTGCTCGTATTAATCAGCCTGGCTATGCTTTCCCAAGTGATAGTGAGATTCAGCTGGAGTTTGAACGCTCATTTGGTTATGAATTAACAGTTGACCAGTTACGTTCAGTTGAAGAAATTAAAGCCGACATGGAAAAGAGTCAGCCGATGGATCGCTTGCTATGCGGAGATGTTGGATTTGGGAAAACGGAAGTTGCTTTAAGAGCAGCATTTAAGGCTATTCTAGGAAATAAACAGGTTGCTTTTTTGTGTCCCACAACAATTTTATCAATGCAGCATTATAAAACAATGATTGCACGATTTAAGGATTTTCCTGTCAAAATTGCTTTATTGAATCGCTTTACATCGACTAAGGAAAAGAAGCAGATACTAAGTGATTTAAAATTAGGAAATATTGATCTGCTTGTAGGGACACATCGAATCTTATCAAAGGATATTGTTTTTAAAGATATTGGATTATTATGTATAGATGAAGAACAGCGTTTTGGTGTTAAACAAAAAGAGAAAATTAAAGAGTATCGTAAAACTATTGATGTTTTGACCCTTACAGCTACCCCGATTCCTCGAACTTTACAAATGTCATTGATGGGAATTCGCGGATTGTCACAAATTGAAACTCCTCCTAAGAATCGTCAGCCAGTTCAAACATATGTTATTGAAAAAAATAATGTTTTAATTAAACAGATCATTGAACGAGAATTAGCTCGTGATGGACAGGTTTTCTATTTGTATAACCGAACTAGTCAGATTGCTAATGTTGCTTATAATATTACTTTATCAGTACCTGGGGCAAGGGTAGCGGTAGGTCATGGGCAAATGGATAAAAATGAATTAGAAGATGTAATGATGCGTTTTGTGAACAAGGAATTTAATGTTCTCGTTTGCACAACGATTATTGAAACAGGAATCGATATTCCTAATGCAAATACGATTATTGTTGAAGACGCTGATAAATTTGGATTAAGTCAGTTATACCAGATTAAAGGGCGCGTAGGGAGAAGTAATCGTGGTGCATATGCTTATTTGTTATATAATCCTACTAAAGTTTTAAATGAAGAAGCTAGTAAACGGCTTAAGGCAATTAAGGAGTTTACTGAATTAGGAAGTGGATATAAAATTGCTATGCGTGATTTAGCAATTCGCGGTTCAGGAGATATTTTGGGTGGTACACAATCAGGCTTTATTGATTCAATTGGTTTTGAGATGTATATGAAGATTCTTCAAGATGCTATTAACGAAAAAATGGGTAAAGAGGATGTGGAAGCAGAAAAAGAAATCAAAAGTGTTAATGTCAAAGTTGATGGATATATTCCTCATGATTATGTATCTAGTGATATTGAAAAACTTGAACTATATCAGCGTCTAGATAATGCCAAAACGATAAGCGGTGTTGATCATCTAAAATCAGAATTTATTGATTATTACGGTAAATTACCAGAGGAAGTAAGTACATTAGTAGAAAAACGGAAGTTAGATATTTTAGCATCTACTGAAATTATTGAAAACTTAGCGGAAGTTAAAGGGAAGATGGAAATTACTTTTACTAAAGGATATAGTCAAAATGTTAAAGGGGATCAATTGTTTGAATTAGTCAATCGACTTTTCACTAAACCTGTGTTTAGGCAATTAGGTGGTAAAATTGTAATTGTCTTGCCAAAAGGTGATCAGTGGCTTGAGCGAATCAATCAATTGATAACGACATTAAACAGTTAGCAAACAGAGTATTCTTGAGTAGGGAGATTTGTTTTTAAAGCAAATCTCTTTTTTTTGTTAGAAAAACTAACAAAAAATGAACAATGTTCATTGAATGCTTGTTGATGATAGCATATAATAAGTGTGAAAAGAGATGATGAGATGACTAGTCAGCGTTTTAATAAAACAATTGAACGAAAAAAAGAGATTATCAAAGCTGCGATGCAATTATTTAGTGAAAAAGGATACGCGCAAACATCAATGCGTGATATTGCTAGGACAATGGGAGTTTCGTTAGGTTTGTGTTATCGCTATTTTGATTCAAAACAAATACTATTTAATACAGCAATCGATCTTTATATTGAAGAGTGTTGTAATAGTTATCTTGCTATTTTACATGATTCTACTATTACGATTAAAGATAAGATAGATGCATTATTTACTTCAATAGGTGATGAGCATTCAAATATGCAATATTATGATTTTTTTCATCGTGTTGAAAATGAAGAATTACATGAACAATTATCAATCAAATTATGCAAATATATGTATCCACATTTATTAGAAGCAGTAAAAAAAGCTATTGCAGCTAAAGAAATATATATTGAAAATCCTGAGGCATTAATTAGTTTTATTATATATGGTCAAGTTGGATTATTATCTAAAAGTAATATTGATCATCATGAAGTTGCAAAATTATTGAATCAGTATGTTAATCAATTAATGAAATTTAATCCCTGACTCTAGGGATTAAAATTAAAACAAAAAAATGAACATCGTTCATTTAAGGAGGGCATTATGAATAAAAAAGAACAATCTAGACAAACATTTGACTTACAGGCTTCAAAATATGATACTACTTTTTATGGAAAACATGCCCGTAAAATTTATCCATATCTTTTAAATGAAATTATTCGCTGTTATGGTGAGGAAGTACTTGATTTAGGATGCGGGACAGGAGCTTTAATGAAACAAGTTATTAGTGAGGATTCACATCGACATCTTACAGGAATTGATTTATCATCACAAATGATTGAAAAGGCTAAACACCAACTTAAGAATAAGGCGACTTTAGTAGTAGGAGATAGTGAGAATTTGCCATTTTTTGATCAAACTTTTGATATTGTTTATTGTAATGATTCATTTCATCACTATCCAAATCCTCAAAAAGCCATTGCAGAAATATATCGTGTTTTAAAAATTGGGGGAACATTGATTATTGGTGACACATATTTGCCAGTCATTGCTCGGCAGGTTATGAATTATTTTATTCGCTTTAATAAAGATGGGGATGTTAGAATTTATTCAAAAAAAGAAATGATTTCGTTCTTGGAAGAATTATTTCATGAAATAAAATGGATAAAGGTATCGAATAGTGCTTACATGATCAAAGGAGTAAAATAATGATACAAGCAACAAATCGTAAATATTTACGATATATTTATCAATTATTGTTGGAGGGAAAAAAGGTACGTCAAATTGATTTGGCTTTATCTCTAGGATACGCACGTTCAAGTGTTTCAATTGCAATTAAACAATTGAAAAAAGCAGGGTATATTGATCTTATTAAAAATAACATTACTTTAACAGAGCGGGGAAGTATGTTGGCACAAGAAAGTTTGAAAAGTTATCAGCAAGTTTATCGATGGATATTGGCTTTAGGGTTAACTTCATATGAAGCAAGATTATATGCGGATAAATTAGAAAGTGATTTTGATCAAAAATTTATTGAGATGTTACTTAAAGACAAAAGACTAAACAATTAATTGTTTAGTCTTTTTGTGAACTGTAATTTGCTAAAATCGTATCAAAATCAAGACCGATTTTAAAACCTAATGTAAAATAATCATCAATACAGTTTTGGAATGCTTCAAAACTGTAGGTTTCATTAACTTTCAATGCGCTTTGATAAACCTTGATTAGTTGATTGGCAATATTGTTGGAGTTGTTGATTTCTTGATAGTTCTTGAGTTTGTCAACGTGCAATTCAAATCCGATTGACATCAACATATGAAGGGCATCAGTATAATAGTTAAGGATTTCTTTGTTATTGGCAGATGAATTATCCCAAAAGCTAAATACTTTTGCTTCTTCACCGACTTTACCTAATTCACAAAGAAAAGCTAGTACTTTTGCTTCAACCTTATCTTTATTTAAAACAGCATGATTAGGATCAACGACCAATTTTAATTCGTGGCTCATATGCGCTTGGTAGATTTTATTAATTTCATTCATTTAATTATCACCTCTTAAGTATTATTATACTCTTTTATGTGACATTTTCATGAATTATGATAATTCAATATAATCATGACGCAAATATTCTTTTGTATAGGTATTATTGGTTAGATCTTGAATAATAGTTAGAAAAGATTCATTTTCAAGATAACAGGTATAACTAACCCGATCTAAATACTCGGTATTAATGCATTTAATATGATGTACTTTAATTAAGTGTTCAAATTTTTTAGTGTATGAATAATCCACTGTAATTTTATATAAAGGAACACTGAATTTTTCTACAATCTCAGCTCCTTTTAAAGCATCAGCAACACTTTGACGATAAGCTCGAGTTAAACCGCCAGCTCCTAATTTAATCCCGCCAAAATATCTTGTAACAATAGCAATGATATTAGTAAGTTTATTTTTTTCTAAAACATCTAACATTGGTAGGCCGGCAGTTCCGCTCGGCTCCCCGTTATCATTGGCACGTTTTTGGGTACCAACGATATAAGCAATACAGTTATGAGTAGCATCATGATATTTTTCTTGATATTCTTTAATAATATTATCAATTGCAGTTTCGTCATTACACGGTATTAAAGTACAAATAAATTCTGATTTTTTAATTATCCATTTATATGTAGTTATTTCACGTACTGATTTCATTAAATCCCTCATTTCTTTATTATCATAACACATATTACTAGCAAAAGTATGATAAATTTGGTATATTAGTTACGTAATTATAGGGAGGGCGAGACCATGAAAAAAATAGCTGTTTTAGCAGATAGTGGATGCCAGTTACCAATTGGTTCGTTAGAAGATCAAGGAATTTATATTGTACCTTTAACGATTACAATGGGTAATAAAACATATTTAGATTTAGAAGAAATAAGTGCTAATGAAGTATTTGAAAGAATGAATAAAACTGGGGAAATGGTGATGACATCACAGCCTTCAACAGGTTCAATTCAAAATGCAGTTCATAGAATTAAAGATGCGGGATATGATCATATTATTGCTTTGCCGATTGCAACTGGATTATCTTCAACCTTGAATGGAATGAAATTGGCTTGTGATATGGTGGGAGTACCAGTTACGTTAATTGATACTAAGGGTACGGCTAGTAATCATCGCTATTTAATTAGGGTTGCTAAAAAATTAATTGATGATGGTAAAAGTGTTGCGGAAATTGAAACGATTTTAACAGCAATGGTTGAGGATTCAGCGACTGTGATTATGGCACCTAATTTAGACCATTTAAAGAAAGGCGGACGAATCACTCCAGCGGTAGCACTATTGGGGAACTTATTAAAAATAGTGCCGGTAATGAAATTAAATTATGAGTTGGGCGGTAAGATCGATACTTTAGATAAAGTTAGAACGGTGAAAAAAGCCAACTTAAAGATAGTTGATCATTTAGTTAATGAATGTGGATTGAACAATAAAGACTTTATTATTGCTATTGAACATGTCTTAGTTGATGATTTAGCTCATCAAATGAAACAGGCGATTATTGATCGAATTGGTGAATGTGAGATTACCGTTCGAGAGTTACCAGCGGTTGTAGGAGCACATATGGGTGTTGGTGGTGTTGGATATCAATATATAAAAAAATACGAGGGATTAACATGGAACGAATAACAAGTTTTAGTGTTGACCATACAAAGTTAACAAAAGGTGTCTATGTATCTCGGATAGATGGTGAATTAACAACATTTGATATCCGCATGACTACACCTAATTTAGAGCCTGCTTTAGATCCTCGTGGTGCTCATACAATTGAACATATCGGGGCAACATTACTTCGTAACGGCGAAAACAAAGATAAAATAATTTATTTTGGACCAATGGGATGTATGACAGGTTTTTATTTAATTACAAAAGAATTAGATTTGGCTCGAGTAATCAAAATTGTACGTGAATTATTTGAACAGATTGCAAATTGGCAAGAACCCATACCTGGAGCGAAGATGGAAGAATGTGGCAATTACTCATTTATGGATTTAGAAAAAGCTAAAGCTGCGGCTAAACATTTTGTTACTAGCGAATGGCAGCATGAATATCATTATTTATAGTTAAATTAAAACATGTTTCGAATTTTGAAACATGTTTTTTTATCGAGAACATCTATTTAATTTTGTCATTATAAGCGTATATTATTCTATAGAGGACAAATATGTATAAAGGAGTGATTCAAAAACAATTAGAACCTGACCAAAGAAGGTATTTGGTACTAAATTGTTATGAGTAAATGAATTATAAGAACCAACAATAATTGGTAGTGTTACATTTTGATAAAGATTAGAATTTTCATTGGCAATAAAACTAATTATATCGATGTTATTTTTAAAAGCATTATCGACAATTTCAACTAATCGGGGTGTAATTCCAGAATTAGAAATCACAATAAATAGGGAATTATCTTGATATTTAATATCAAGCATTTCAGTATGGACAACATTCATTGCATAAAATCCATTTAGGGTTAGACGCTGTTGCAAATAATCAGCAATTGGAGCAGAGAATCCCATCCCAAAAACGATGATATTATGTTGACGATGTTTATTTAATAATTCAATGAATGCTGGAATATATTGTTCAAGATCATCAGGAGAAAAAAGCTGGGTATTATTCGATGATGACAGCTGATAGATCATATCACTGTAGCCACTAAAACCAAATTTATTGCAAAGACGATAAATTGCAGAAGTAGATGTGAAATTAGCGCTGGCCATTTGCCGAATCGTAATATCTTTTAAATTATTTTGATTATCTTCAAGATATTTAACTAATGCTAATTCAAGTTCATTTAAATCAAATTTATCTCTTAAATGTTCGATATTCATATTATCACCTCAATTAGATTATGTCACAGATTAGAAAAAGGAGCAAGTTTATGGCAAAAACGATGTACGACCCATGGTCAAAGATTATTACAAGAAATGGTTATGCTGGAGATGAGGTAATATCAGCTTTACAGAAATCAATTCGTCGCAGTTTAGAAGAACAGGCATGTATGTTCGCCTATGAAATGTATATTTCTTCACCGGAATTATTAGAAAAAATGTGGCGTCGATTATTAACTATTTCGGTAGAAGATATTGGAATGGGAGATCCGATGGCTGCAGTATTAGTAAATAATTTATATCAAATGTCAAAACATTTTGATTATGCTGATGGTGATCAACCAATGTATTTTATCCACGCGATTAGATATTTATGCAGTTGTCAAAAAGATCGTTCTAGTGATTTATTAAAAAATATCTGTATTAAATCTTTTGCGATGGGAAAATTACCGGAAATACCTGATGTTGCTTTAGACAAGCATACAGTAAGAGGAAAAGCCATGGGGCGTGATTCATTCCATTTCTTGAATGAAGCTAGTAAAGTTATTCCACAAATGGAGGTGGATAACGATTATAAAGAACGCTATGCAAAAATTCTTGAAGAATATGATCCAGAGAATGTTAGTGAAACAGCATTCACTTTTAATGGTTGGCAATTTTAATAGGGGGATAAAAAATTGATTAGTAAATTAGAGAAGTTATTAGGACCAATTGCAAATAAATTGGCTCAGCAGCGACATCTTCAAGCAATTTCATCGGGTATGATGATGTCATTAGGATTAATCGTAGTAGGGTCAGTTTTCTTAATTATTGCCAATCCGCCAATTAATTTAGACTTGGTTGATTTGAATACAGGAAATATCTTTTTAAAGTTTTTAATTAGCTGGAAACAATTTGCTTTAGCTAATTATGATGTTTTAACTTTACCATATAATTATACAATGGGCTTAGTTGGTTTGATTTCAGCTTTTGGGGTTGCTTATTGCTTAGCTGAAAGTTATAAGATGAAAGCTTCGGTTTATGGGATAATTTCGATGTGTACTTTTTTAATGGTTGCAGCTCCATTAAAGGATGGAGCTATTACAATGAGTTATTTAGGTGCGGATGGTCTATTTGTTGCTTTAATAATTTCATTAATATCAGTAGAGATTTCACGAGTAGTCAGTCATCGAATAGTCTTTACTTTTCCAGATAGTGTTCCTAGTGCAGTGACTAATTTTGTAAATAGTTTAATGCCATTAGCGCTAAATATCATTGTTATTTATGGGGCTAATTTGATTTTAGTAGCTTTATCAGGGAAAAGTATGCCAAATTTAATTATGTCGTTTTTAACACCTGCAATTTCAGGGGTTGATAATGTTTGGATGTTTATGGGAATTTATTTATTTTCAAATATTCTTTGGATGTTTGGAATTAATGGTTCTTCAATTGTATTTCCAATAGTTTTTGCTTTGGGGATTGCGAATACGGGACTAAATGGTGAATTAGTAAATTTAGGAAAAGATCCAACAGCAATCATGAATTTACAGATGTTTAGATATGCTTTATTAGGTGGAGCTGGTAATACTTTAGGATTGGTTTTATTAATGTGTCGTTCTAAATCTAAGCATATTAGCTCGATTGGTCGTTTAAGTATTGTTCCTGGGATTTGTTGAATTAATGAGCCAATCATGTTTGGGGCTCCGTTTGTATTAAATCCAATTTTATCGATACCGTTTTTAGTAATGCCGTGTATTTCGATTGGTTTAGGGTATTTAGTTCAAAAAATTGGATTAGTTTCAATGGGATATATAGTTGATCCATCATTTACGCCATTTTTTGCTCAAGGTTTTTTGTCAGCATTGGATATTCGTAATGTAATCTTCATGATTGTTTTGAAATCAAGCTTTCTATTTCTGGTGAAATCAGTATCAGGATTGACACAAAAGATAGAACAGACATTCGAAAGATTATTGATAATGTGAAATAAAACGTTTTTAAGATATTTATAGCTATTCATGTTTAAGTACCTCCGACATATACCTATAAACAATTGGCCTATTATCAATTTTTTATTGATAATAGGCCGCACACTATCGTTGCAATGTCAATACTTTTCTTTGAAAAATAATAAAAAAAGAGAGAGAGGGTATATTTGCAATATAACCCTCGAATGTCATTCAGTCCTTAACTTAATGATATTGCTTCGTATGTTTTTTTCTTTTTCTTACTCATATACTTTCTTGCCTTTCATCAATTTTAAATGCTTCTCTCATCCTCTCATAACAATTATGATTATTGTTTTACTCAAATAACATCCCAAATTCATTGATTTTATTAACACTTTCAATTAACTAAAAGATACCAAAAATGAATTATGGTTAAAACATTTCATTATTAAAGAATATTCCTCTTATTGGATAATTGTCTTAATAAGTTGCATCATAATATCTTTATCTTCTGGTCTTGACGTTGCGACTAATATCGTTAAAGTCGCTAAAGCATCATTATTAATTCTTTCTTTTCCATTTTTATATAATGCATTGTTCTTTTCTAAAAAATATAAAAATATTGTTGCCCCTATTCTTTTATTACCATCAATAAAGCTATGGTTTTTAACAATAAAATATAATAATGCACTTGCTTTGTCTTCAAGTGTTGGATATAAGTGATTACCTCCAAAACTTTGATATATGGTTGATATACTACTTTTAAATGAATCATCTCTTTCAATTGCAAATTAATCTCCTTGGTTTGCAAACATTGTATTGTGTATCAATTTTATACATTCATCATATTGAATAACATAAACATCTTTTTGTCCTTCAGGTACTTCTAAAGTATGATGATCATAATCATCTAATATTTTAAAACCTTTTTGATAAGCTTTTAAAAATTCTAACATAGCATCACTCGATGGTAATTTCCCACCTGCTTCTTTATATTGATCCAGCATTTTTGTAACATATTCAATATCTTGAAAATGTCTATCATTTATAACATATCCTTTTAATAAGTATTCTCTTAATATATTATGAGCCCATTTTCTAAAAAGAATACCATTTTTAGATTTTACTCTATATCCAATACTTATTATCATATCTAAGTTATAATATTCAATTTGTCGAGTCACTTGACGAGTGCCTTCTTTTTGAACTGTCGCAAATTTTGCGACAGTTGAATTATCTAATTCTTCTTTTAATGCATTATTAATATGTCTCCCTATTGTCTTGATATCCCTATCAAACAATTGTGATAATTGTTCTCTATTTAACCATACTGTTTCCTTATTAGAATCAATAGTAACATCTAATACAAAATCTCCATTTTTAAATTGTACAACTTCATTTCTTTCTACTATATCAATCATAATATCACCTTCTTCATCTGAAATTTTATTAATTAACTTATTATATCATTTATTTACATTTATTTCATTAACAAGCACAAAAAAAGACTCAAGATATAATCTTGAATCTTTTTCCGTATTTGTTTTGATTAACGTTTTGAGAACTCCGAAACCTTATAAACTAAGGGTTTTTAAGCCTATTTGTCGCTTACTTGTTGCATTGCCAGAACATCTCAAATCAAC
>ENA-OQKE01000970-OQKE01000970.1-human-gut-metagenome-genome-assembly--contig:-NODE-970-length-13815-cov-2.497452_pt1 | contig 13815 bp, 10 predicted proteins | sample MGYA00242620_ERZ504787 | MGnify/ENA primary metagenome ERZ504787 (study PRJEB26092, sample SAMD00036349) | human gut metagenome | host: Homo sapiens | study: EMG produced TPA metagenomics assembly of... | reverse complement strand
GCCAAGGGCGCCAAGGGTAAGGCTGTGGCCCAGAATCGCGTTTGGCTTTCCGTCCTCAGTGTACTTTCCCATACGCGGTCCCAGTACCCTGGCTCCAATCAGGGCCGCAGCCCCGCCGCACATATGGACGGCTGTGGAGCCCGCGAAATCGTGAAATCCCATCCGGGCCAGCCAACCGCCGCCCCAAATCCAGTGTCCCGACACAGGATAAACCACTGCGCTGATGACAGCGCTGTAGATACAGTAAGAAATAAATTTGGTGCGCTCCGCCATGGCACCTGATACGATGGTTGCTGCCGTGGCACAGAACACAGTCTGGAAAATCAGATAGGCGGGAAGAGGAACACCGGCCGGAAGGATTCCGGAATAATCTCCCCGCACCAGCGGATCAAATCCTCCAATAAAAGCCCCCGCTCCTCCGAACATGATGCCGAAGCCTGTAAGCCAGAACAAAGGGGTACCAATGGCAAAATCCATCAGGTTCTTCATGATAATGTTGCCTGCGTTCTTCGCTCTTGTAAAGCCGGTTTCCACCATGGCAAAGCCTGCCTGCATGAAGAAAACCAGGGCCGCGCCTAACAGGACCCAAATTGTGTTTACCGCTGAAAATTCCATCATACATTCCTCCTTGAGGTTTTATTTTGGTTGGGGATGCGCATTCATGGGGGAATACGCAAAAAGAGGTGCATTGCCCGCCCGGTACCTGGCTGCGGCAATACACCTCTTTGTGTATCTGTTATCTGCGCAGAAAATAGAGAAAGCGCCGGATGTCTAAGCACCGGCGCTTTTCTTTATGTGGCTTATTATAGTTTACACTTTACGAAAAGTCAATGACTAATCAGATTTATTTTTAACCCCGGCTCACAGCCTTCCATCTGGCTTTCTGGCCTTCAAACTGCTCGTTCAGCCAGTCCACTCCCTTTGCAATGCCGTCCGCGTCAAAGGACAGGATTTGCTGTTCCTTTTCTTCTTCCGGAGTAGCATCATAGCCATAGGGCTCAGGCCAAATGGTAACACCCAGGCGGGGGCCGTCCTCACCTTCCAAATCCAGCTTCTCCATACGAAAACGCATGCCGTTGTGGCTTCCTGTAAACTTCTCCTTTTTCAGGAAATTAACCGGCATAAAATCCCTTAACTCCAGCATATGCTATCCTCTTTTAAACTACTTTTCATACTGGCTCAGCTCCACCAGGTTCATGGTCAGATCCGTGATGGTTTCATCGTCCACCTGGGCTGCCGTATAGAGTGTGTACTTGGTGCTTCCCCACTCCCATGAAGCCAGGCGGCCGCCGCTGTCCGTGGTCTTAATCAGGACCTCCAGGCTGGTTTCACCGTAATCATAGTTCTGTGCAATAGCCTCATCCTTAAATCGCTCGAAAATTCCCGCAAAGTCCTCTGCCGTATCCGAGGCCCTGTAGGTGTATGCCACACCGTCCAAAGTGAACTGGGCATCCGCCACCTCCTGGTTGATAATGAAAAAGCTGGTATCCTCAGCCCCCTCCGGCAGCACCATATGGACGCCAATGGCCTCAAAGGCCAGGACATCCTCTACCTCCACCATGGGATTGGGCAGTTCCTGGTTCCCGGCTTCCGGCTCTGTTGCTGTTTCTGCCGGAGCGGATGTCTCTGCCTCAGACGTCTTAGCAGGCTCCTTTTTGCTCCCGCATCCTGCGGCCAGCAGGGCCGTAAGCGCTATTGCCAGCAGAATACCCTTTCTGCCCATAAACCTTTTGATTCGATTCATGTAATTCCTCCTTCCATCCGTCCATGCACAGGTCACTGCCCTTTCTGCATGGGAGCCACCGTCTCACAATATTCCTGCAGCGCCTTGTGAAGCTGCCCCTGTGAAGTCTCGTCGCACAGCACCACTATCTTGTCACCTGCCCTGAGCACGGTATCTCCTCTGGGCACAAACTCGGCCTCCCCGCGCATAAGGGATACCACCAGAGAGGTCCTTGGCCAGGCGATGGCTGAAACCTTCTTTCCCTCGGCCGGGCTTCCATGGTAAATCATACCTTCCACCAGCACCTTTTCCCCTGTAAGCGTGACCTTTTTGTCCGGGTTCTGCTTTGCCAGAAGGCGGTGAAGAAGCTGGTCGTACACCGGTGCGCAGTGAACCATATCCGGAACCAGATAGGCTGCCAGTGAAACCATGGACAGGGTCAGCAGATGAGAAAAGGATCCTGTCATTTCACTAATCAGTATGATGCCTGTAATCGGCGCCCGCACAATGGCTGAGAAATAGCCCGCCATGCCCAGGATGATGAAATTCCCCACCAGGCCGCTCAGTGAGGGGCTGACAAGAAGGGCCGCATTGTAATATATGCTTCCTATGATGGCCCCCATCACCAACAGGGGCAGGAAGATGCCTCCCGGCGCTCCGGATCCGAAGCTTATCATGCTGAAGGTGAATTTGACCACCAGCAGCAGACACAGCGCCCCAAGCGCCATCTCGCCCGTGGACAGCTCCTCCACCAGGGCATGGCCACCGCCCAGCACGCTGCGGTATGTAAAACCAAACACGCCTGCCAGCAGAAAGGGGAGCAGAAGCTTCACCGTGCCCCAGGGGATTTTTCCGTACAAGTCCTGGGTTTTAGACAGGGTGGTATTATAAACCACGCCCATGGCTCCCATGAGCACACCCAGAACCAGCACATGTCCGTAGGTGCCAAGGGGCATCATATGGGTGATGTGAAAGGAAAATACCGGCGTAAGGCCGAATACATTCCTGGATACAAAATCCGAAGTAATGGATGCCGCCATGGAGGAAAGGAGAAGCTCCGGTGAAAAGTGCTTATGTACCTCCTCCAAAGAAAACAGTATGCCTGCAATGGGCGCGTTGAAGGCGGCCGACAATCCGGCGCTGGCTCCGCAGGTAATCAGAAGTTTTTCCTCTGTTTTCACACGCTTGGCAGCTCTTGAGAACCCCTTTGCCGTCATGGCTCCCAGCTGAATGCTGGGGCCCTCGCGTCCCAGGGACAATCCGCATCCCAGGGATATAATGCCCCCGCCCAGCTTGGCAAGCAGCACACGCCACCATTTTTCGTCAATTTCCCCGATGATTTCTCCTTCAATCTGGGGAATGCCGCTGCCTGATATTAGGGAATCCCATTTAAGGAGAAGGGACACCACACACGCGGCAACGGCCAGAATCAGAATCCATACCGGCACAAACCAGGTATGGCTCTTACCATAGTCCAGTATCATGTTCAGCAGTATATCCGCGGAACCGATGAGATAGCGGAAGGCCACCACCACGGCGCCTGCCAGGGCTCCCACCACTACCCCCTCTAAAATCAACTCATAACGAAAACTCCGGTAACGGTTAATGGTATGAGTAACCGTATGTTCTTCCGGCTGCATAACGTTTCCCCCTGTATCCTTCTGGCCTGATGCCTACATCTCACTGTAGGTGCCCTTGAATTTTACAAGCTTGGGACGGTAGCCCGCGCTGGTAAGGGCAGATACAATCTGATTCTTATGTTCTGTGCCGAACGCCTCCATGGTGATGCGCAGCTCCACGGCAGCATTTCGGTTGATGCTGATGAACTGGTTGTGCTCCAGCTTGATGATATTGCCCTGCTCCTTTGCAAGAAGGGCGGATACCCTGGCCAGCTCTCCCGGCTTGTCAGGAAGCAGCACGGACACGGTAAACACACGGTCCCTCTCAATCAGACCGTGCTGCACGATGGAGGACATGGTGATGACGTCCATATTGCCGCCGCTTAAGATAGATACAATCTTCTTTTTCTGTACGTTCAGATGCTTTAAGGCCGCCACGGTCAGAAGGCCGGAATTCTCCACAACCATCTTGTGGTTTTCTACCATGTCAAGGAAAGCCACAATCAGCTCGCTGTCCTCGATGGTGATGATGCTGTCCACATTTTCCTGTATGTAAGGGAACAGCTTTTCGCCGGGACGCTTCACCGCCGTGCCGTCCGCAATGGTGTTCACCTGGGGAAGTCCCACCACCTTTCCCTCCTTAAGGGATACCTGCATGCAGTTGGCGCCTGCCGGCTCCACGCCAATAACCTTAATCTTCGGGTTCAAAAGCTTGGCCAGTGTGGAAACGCCGGTACAGAGACCGCCTCCGCCGATGGGAACCAGGATATAGTCCACCGTGGGAAGCTCCTTGATGATTTCCATGGCAATGGTGCCCTGTCCCGTAGCCACGTCCAGGTCGTCAAAAGGATGTACAAAGGTATATCCGAACTCCTCCGCCAGCTTATAGGCGTGATCGCAGGCCTCATCGAACACGTCCCCCTCCAGCACCACGTCGGCGCCGTAGCTCTTGGTGCGGTTCACCTTCATAAGAGGCGTGGTGGTGGGCATGACAACAGTTGCCTTTACGCCGGCCAGCTTGGCTGCGTAGGCCACGCCCTGGGCATGGTTGCCGGCTGATGCTGTAATCAGTCCTTTGGACTTCTCCTCCTCGGTCAGGGTGTGTATCTTATAGTAGGCTCCTCTCACCTTATAGGCGCCCGTGTACTGCATGTTCTCCGGCTTGAAAAATACCTTGTTTCCTGTCTGGGCAGAGAAATACTCACTGTATACCAGTTTTGTCTCTGTGGTCACATCTTTCACAAGCTCGGAGGCCTCTTCAAATCTTTCCAGTGTCAGTTCTTCCATATCTTGGTCCTTCTTTCCCTTACTTTTATCCTATACTATAGCACGTCAATGTATTAAATTCAAGATGGATTCTCCTCCGCCTGCTTCTGCACATGGAACAGGGCATTGACAAAGTCATCTGCATTGAATTTCTGCAAATCGTCTATCTTCTCCCCGATTCCAATATATTTTACAGGAATTCCCAGTTCTGACTGGATGGCCACGGCAATGCCTCCTTTGGCTGTGCCGTCCAGCTTGGTCAGGATAATGCCTGTGATGTCGGCCACCTCCATGAACTGGCGGGCCTGGGCCAGGGCATTCTGTCCCGTGGTGCCGTCTAACACCACCAGAGGCTCTCTGTAGGCATCCGGGTACTCCTTGTCAATGATGCGGTTGATTTTCTTAAGCTCTTCCATCAGGTTCTTTTTATTGTGAAGCCTTCCGGCCGTATCACAGATAAGCACGTCCGCCTTCCTGGACTTGGCTGCCGCCACTGCGTCGTAGATAACAGCCGCCGGGTCGGATCCCTCCTGCTGCGCAATCAGCTCCACGCCGGCCCTTGATGCCCATTCGGTCAGCTGCTCAATGGCAGCCGCCCGGAAGGTATCTGCAGCCGCCAGTATGACCCTGCGCCCGTCGTCCTTAAGCTGTCCGGCCAGCTTGCCCACAGACGTGGTCTTGCCCACTCCGTTGACGCCGATAACCAGAACCACGGACTTCCTGTGCTCAAATTCGTATGCGTTTTCCCCTAAGTCCATCTGCTCCTTGATGCTGTTGATCAAAAGCTCCTTGCACTCCTCCGGTTCCCGGATATGCTGCTCCTTCACCTTCTTGCGCAAATCCTCCACAATGGACATGGTGGTCTGGATTCCCAAATCTCCCATGATAAGGGTCTCCTCTATCTCCTCATAGAAATCATCGTCAATGGCGGAAAAACCACTGAAAATGGAGTCTATCCCTGACACGATATTGCTGCGGGTCTTGGCCAGGCCCTCTACCAGGCGCCCGAAAAAGCCCTTCCTTCCCTCTGCCATAAATCATTCTCCTTTTTGTGTCTTACATTTAGGTCTTATATACAATAAATATATATATGAATCATCATATCATAACTTTCACTATTTATCCAGTTGCACTATTTATCCAGGTCATCCGCAATGAGGTTCACGCTGACCAGCGTGGATACGCCCTTTTCCTGCATGGTGATGCCGTAGAGGCGGTCCGCTGAGACCATGGTGCCTCTTCTGTGGGTGATGACAATGAACTGGGTATTCCTGGTCAGCTTGTGAAGGTATCCCGCGAAGCGGTCCACATTGGAATCATCCAGGGCCGCCTCAATCTCATCCAGAAGACAGAAGGGGGACGGCTTTAGGTTCTGGATGGCAAACAGCAGGGAAATGGCTGTAAGGGCCTTTTCACCGCCTGAGAGCTGCATCATATTCTGCAGCTTCTTACCGGGGGGCTGGGCAATGATCTGTATGCCTGCCTCCAGGATATCCTCGTCCTCCATCAGTTCCAGTGTGCCCCGTCCGCCTCCGAACAATTCCTTAAAGACCTTGTCGAATTCAGCCCGGATTTCACCGAACTTTTCTTCAAACTGGCGCCGCATCCCGGTATCCAGTTCCTCGATGATTTTCTCCAGCTCGGCCTGGGCAGTGACCAGGTCCTCATGCTGGGTGCGCATAAACTCGTAGCGCTCCGATACCTCTTTGTAATCCTCGATGGCGTTGACATTAATGTTGCCCAGTCCCTTTATCCTGGATTTCAATTCGTCTATGAGCTTCTTTACCTCAGGGACAGACTGGTATTCCTCTCTCTTAAGCTCCAGGGCCGTGGAATAAGTCATCTCATATTCAGACCACATATAGGCAGTGGACGCCTCCAGTTTTTCCTCCAGTTTTTCCCTCTGGGCCTGGATGCGGAACATATCCTTGTCCAGCTCTGCCAGGCGGGCGGTCAGTTCCTCCCGCTTTGCCAGAAACGCCTTCTGCCTGGAGGACATCTCCTCCTTCTCGGCCTCATGGCCAGCCATCACCTGTTCCAGCTCCTTCATATGCACCATGGCATTCTGAATCAGTTCTCCCAGATGGGCAATCTCCCGGCGTTTGCCCTCAATCACCTGTTCGGAATTTCCCGTGCCTTCGGCCAGTGAGTCAAACTCCTCCGTAAGCTTCTCTATTTCTCCGGACACACGGTCTGCATTTTCGCGGATAAAGTCCTGTTTCTGGCGCAGGTTGGCTGCCTCCATCTGAAGGGCCGACAGGGCCGCAGCGCAGGTCTCCCGCTCTTTTCTGGAGGTCTCCAGAAGAACCGTCTTGTCCTCGATCTCCTGGTTGGCCTGGGTGCTCACCTGCTCCAGCTCCCTGGAGTCCTGGGTGAGGGCTGTGCGGCTCTCATTGATTTCCTTTACCTGCTCTTCCAGCTGGCCGTGCTCGCGCACCAGATCCGTGGATGATTCCGCTATCTCAGCTTTCTTATCCTCCAGCTGGGATATGTTCATGCGGATGGTATTCTCCCGGATGGCCATGGACTGCATGTCGGCGCGCAGCTTCTCCAGTTCTCCCTTTTTCTCCTGGGCCATGGATTCTTCCAGGTTAAGCTCCTTTTGAATCTTCTCCACCTGGACCAGGGCCTTGCTGCAGGTATTCTCTAACTCCTCAATCTCCCTGCGCCGCCCCAGCAGGTTGCTGGAATTCTTAAAGGCGCCGCCCGTCATGGAACCGCCGGCGCTTAAGAGCTCGCCCTCCAGGGTGACGATGCGGAGACTGTATTTATACTTTCTGGCCAGTGCAATGGCATTGTCGATGGTATCTGTCACCACCACCCGGCCTAACAGATACCTGGCCAGGCCTTCATACCGTGAATCCACCTGGACCAGATCGCTGGCCAGCCCCAGAACCCCTTTCTCCTTCAGGGCGGCCGGCTGGGAAAATGTCTGTTTGCCGTTAATGCTGGTTAACGGCAGGAAGGTTGCCCTGCCGTATTTATTCTTCTTCAGATATTCAATCAGCTGTTTGGCCGTTGCCTCTGAATCCGTCACAATGTTCTGGATGCTTCCGCCCAGGGCTGTCTCGATGGCCGTCTCATACTTCTGGCTGGTGGTGATGATATCCGCCACCACCCCATGTATGCCGTGTACCCGATCGCGCACCTCCATGACCCTGCGGATGCTGTTGCCGTAGCCGTCATAGCGTTCCGCCAGGTTTTTAAGAGATTCCAGCTTGGTGTAGGCCATATGGTATTCCTGCTGGGTATCGTTTAAATTCCGGTTCAGGCGGTGGGATTCCTGCTCAGCCTTAAGAAGGGCGTCCTCGGCTTCCTGAGCCGCGAACTGTTTTTTCTCCAGCTCCTCATTCAGCTGGTCCAACAAAGCCCGTTCCCTGCCGATAAGCTCGTCCTGCACCGACTCGTCGCTCTTGAATCTGAGAAGCTTTTGGGATACCTCGCTGCGCCGTAAATTCACCTGCTCCAGCATAGTCTCATACCGCTGCTGTCTGGCAGTCAGGGAGGCTCTCTCGTTGAGGGCCTGAATGATACTTGCCTTTGCCCCTTCAATGGCTTCCTCCAGCCGGCGGATGGACTCGTCCTGGTCCCCAAGACGGGCTCCGGCTTCCTCCTGGCGCTTTACAGCATCCCTCACCTGGTCGCCCATGGCCTTTCGTTCTTCTCTATAGGAGGCCAGCTGCTGATTCTTGGCAGCCAGCTCCTCCTTGATCACGTCCCGCCTGTGCTCCAGATGCTCCTGGTTCATCTCCTCCGTATGTATCTGTTCCTTCAGAACATTAATCTGGCCTTCCAGATTCCCCTTCAGCACAGTGCCCTGGCTCAGCTCATCCCGGTCAGCTGCCATGCGGCGCTCCAGGTCCGCCAGAGTCTGCTCCAGCTCCTCGTATCCGGCCTTCAAGCGCTCAGACTCCCTGCCCGTGTCCTCCATATCGCCGGAGAGAACCTGATGACGCTTCTCCACTTCCTCCAGCTGCTTGCCTGTTCCCTCTGTCTCCATGAGGAAGAGATTGGCATCGCAAATCTTAAGGCTGTCCTTTAACTGAAGATACTCCCTGGCTGCCCTGGACTGACGTTCCAGGGGACCTACCTGCTTCTCCAGCTCAGAGAGGATATCGCTTACACGGACCAGGTTGGCCTGCTCGTCCTCCAGCTTCTTCTGGGCAATGGCCTTGCGGCGCTTAAATTTAACGATACCGGCAGCTTCATCAAAAAGCTCCCGGCGTTCTTCCGGCTTGCCGCTTAATATTCTGTCAATCTGTCCCTGTCCGATGATGGAGTATCCCTCTTTGCCGATACCCGTATCATAAAACAGCTCGTTGATATCCTTAAGTCTGCAGGCGCTGCCGTTTATCATATATTCGCTCTCACCGGAACGGTAGAGTCGGCGGGATACCGTCACCTGGTCATAGTCAATGGCCAGCTGATGATCGCTGTTGTCCAGGGTAATGGCCACGTAGGCAAACCCCTGGGGCTTTCTCATCTCGGTTCCCGCAAAGATGACGTCCTGCATGCTGGCGCCACGCAGCTGCTTGATGCGCTGTTCGCCCAGCACCCAGCGCACGGCGTCGGCCACATTGCTCTTTCCGCTGCCGTTGGGGCCCACGATGCCGGTGATGCCGTTATGGAATTCAAATACCAGCTTATTGGCAAAAGATTTAAACCCCTGAATCTCAATACTTTTTAAATACATAGTCCACCTGCTTATTCTTCTGCTGCGGCTTCCTGTGCCTTAAGCTTCAGTATGCCGTTATAGGCAGCCACCTGCTCTGCTGCCTTCTTGGTACGTCCCGCGCCGCGGCCCACCTCCTCATCCCCGATTTTGGCGCAGACCTCAAAGGATTTATTGTGATCCGGCCCTTCCTCACGGATGATCTCATAGGACAGGGGCGCCTCCTGGCGGCTCTGCACCATCTCCTGTAAGATAGTCTTGCTATCATAAAAGAGCTGCTTGTGTTCGATGTCGTTTAAGATAAAACGATGAATGAACTCTTTTGCATTAGCAAAACCACCGTCCAGATAAATCGCGCCAATCAGGGCCTCCATGGCGTCTGACACCACGGAATTGCGGTTCCTGCCGCCGGTGGCGTCCTCACCCTTGCCCAGATACAGGTATTGGCCCAGCTCAATGTCCCCTGCGCAGTAAGCCAGGGTGGGTTCGCACACAATGCTGGCCCTGATTTTCGTCAAATCTCCCTCAGGCAGCGTTTCATACTTGCGGTAGAGGAATTCGCTGGTCACGATTTCCAGGACAGCATCCCCCAAAAACTCCAGGCGCTCATTGCATCTGCTGTGGTCCAGACGGTGTTCGTTGGCATAGGAGCTGTGGGTCAGGGCCTGGGTAAACAGGTTCTTGTTCTTAAACTCGTATGCAATCCTCTCTTCCAGTTCTTTTAAATGACTGTTCATAATGATCCTTCCTTCTTCAAATACACTTTGGGGCAGGCCTTTAAAACAAGCCTCCCAAACGCACAAAAAGGGCTGTGCTTACAGCCCCTGTGCCTGTCCGTTAGTTTAAAGCGTTCTTAATCTGCTCTACTGCATCGCCTACTGTCACAATCTGTTCTGCAGCCTCATTTGGAATCTCAATGTCGAATTCCTCTTCAATTCCCATGATAATCTGGAAAATGTCCAGTGAATCCGCACCCAGGTCATCTACGAATGTAGCTGCCATTGTCACTTCCTCCGGTTCAATGTTCAACACTTCTGCGATAATACCCTGTAATTTCTCAAATTCCATCTCTTAGCTCCTCTTTCTTAAATCTTGATTTTTACTTCGTCCTTCGGACTTATTCTTCGTTCTGAACGTTCAGGCACTGTTGGATTTTACCATTGATATCCTGTTCCTTAAACGTCACACATTGAATAATGGAATTACGCACCTCCGTGCGCTTTGAATTGCCGTGGGTCTTGACCACAAGGCCTTTCAGCCCCAGCAGGGGTGCTCCGCCGTACTGGCTGCCGTCAAAGGATTTAAGCGTTTCCTTGAGGGCCGGCTTCACCAAAAGGGCGCCAATCTTGCTGCGCAGGGTGGACATCATACCGCCCTTCACCATACTGATCAAGGTGGCCCCAACCCCCTCATACAGCTTCAGGATTACATTGCCCACAAATGCCTCACAGACAATGACATCCGCTCCGCCATGGGGAATCTCCCTGGCTTCAATGCTTCCGGTGAAGTTAATCCCCTTACATTCCTTTAACAGGGGAAATGTCTCCTTCACCAGCGCATTGCCTTTTTCTTCCTCCGCACCGATATTGACAATGGCCACCCGCGGGTTCTTTATTCCCATCACATGCTCCATATAGATGGAACCCATCTGGGCAAACTGCACCAGATGGGACGCTCTGGCATCCACATTGGCTCCACAGTCAATCAAAAGTGATACGCCCTTCTCCGTAGGAATAAGCGGTGCCAGCGGGGGACGTTCCACACCTTTGCTGCGCCCCACTATCACCTGTCCGCCTACCAGGATTGCCCCGGAACTTCCGGCGGATACAAAGGCGTCGGCCTCCCCCTGTTTTACAAGGTTTAAGCCTACCACGATGGAAGAGTCTTTCTTCTTACGGATAGCGTTTACCGGCGGCTCCTCAGTGGCAATGACTTCTGTGGCGTTCACAACCTGAATCCGGTCCTTGTCGTAGGTGTGCTTTGACAGTTCTGAAACAACTGCCTGCTCCTGCCCCACAAGAAGCACCTGAATGCCAGGTTTTGCGTTCACAGCCTCCACTGCTCCGGCTACCATCTCGCCCGGCGCATAATCCCCGCCCATGGCGTCTACCGCTACTTTAATCATAATGACTCTCCTTTCGGTCCTGCATACAACTTATAATATACTAGATATCATTCTATAAATCAATATATTTTTTCACTGGTTTTCGGGGAATTGAGAGCCCCTGTTTCTGTCCGTTCCAGGCGTACAAACGTCAGAAATATGCATACTTCTGCAACTTTACAAAGTCGTTAGACAATCGGTTCATAACATGGTAAAATAAGTTCTATAGACCTTGTGGGGGCATATATGAAGCAATGCCCCTCCCACTCCATTTAGCAGGTGAATAACATGACAAATGATAAAACAGATATTCTGGGACAATTCGGATTTGAACTGGATGCGGCTCTTTTTTACGATGCCATCGTAAAGAGTACGGACGATTATGTCTATATTGTCAATATGAAAACCGACACATCCCTGATATCGGAAAACATGGTCAGGGACTTCGAGCTTCCGGGCAGAATCGTGCCCGGACTGGTACCTCTATGGGGCAGTCTGATTCACGAACGTGACAGGGCGAGATATGATGAATCCATCGAACAAATGCTAAGCGGCCTGACGGATGTACACGATGTGGAGTATCAGGTCTGCAACAGAAAGAACGAGTACGTCTGGGTGGTATGCCGCGGCGTCCTCCAGAGGGACCAGCAGGGCAGTCCCGCCATGTTTGCGGGCATTGTGACCAATTTAAGCCACAGGGGTAAGGTGGACTATGTCACCGGTCTGTTTATGCAGCAGGAATGCGAACGCGTGGTGGAGGAATGCCTGTCCGAAGGCCAGAGTGGGGGAATTCTGCTCCTGGGCCTGGATGATTTCTCCGGCATCAACAATTTGAAAGGACACATATACGGCGATTCCGTCCTGCGCCAGTTTGCCCAGAACGTCCAGAGGCTCCTGCCAGATTACGCCAGCATATACCGCCATGACGGGGACCAGTTTGTCATTGTGTGCCAGAATACGTCCTACGGCGAGATAGCGCTGCTCTATGAAGTCATAAACAGCTACAGCGACTGCCGCCATGAGGTGGACGGAATCCAGTACTATTGTACGGTTTCCGGCGGAATCGCCGTATTCTGCCAGGATGGTTCCAGCTATACGGAGCTTTTGACCTGTGCATCCGGTGCCCTGGAAACCTCCAAGCATAAGGGCAAGAACAAGTGCACCCTCTATGACGAGGAGCTGATTCACACCAGACTGCGCTCCCTGGAAATCATGGACCGTTTAAGAAGCAGCGTCATGAACCATATGGAAGGATTCTCTGTGGTCTACCAGCCCATTGTGCGTTCCAGCGACACAAAGATTGCCGAGGCCGAGGCGCTGCTGCGCTGGTCCTGTAAGGACATGGGCAGTGTATCTCCCCTTGAATTCATCCCTTTGCTGGAATCCAGCGGCCTCATTATCCCAGTGGGGAAGTGGGTGCTGGAGCAGTCTGTCCGCCAATGCTGCAAATGGCTTGCCTGTGTACCGGACTTTGTGATGAACGTCAACTGCTCCTACCTACAGATGCTGGATGAGGACTTTGTACAATCCGTCAAAGAAATCATTAACCGTTACAGACTGGACCCCTGCCATATTGTGCTGGAGCTGACGGAGAGCCGCTTTGTCACGGACCAGGACCGCTTAAACGATACATTTAAGCGTCTGCGCAGCCTTAACATACGGCTGGCCATGGATGACTTCGGCACAGGCTACTCGTCCCTGAGCTGCCTGTCCTGTACACCGGCCGACATTGTAAAGATTGACCGTGAATTCATCAGGGGAATCTGCGACCAGTCCCACTCCTTCAACCGTTCCTTCATCGGGTCTGTGATAAATCTCTGCCATAGCGTGGGAATATCCGTATGTGCAGAGGGCGTGGAGGAAAAAGACGAGCTGGAAACCGTCCTCAGATTGAAAGCTGATTCCGTACAGGGATTTTATTTTTCAAAGCCGGTTACACCTGATGAATTTGAAAAACAGCATATAAAGCATCCTGATATAGGGTAAGCCTGTTTTATATTCTCTCAAATTCCGCTATCTCCAGAGGCCTGCTGTAATAGTAGCCCTGAATGGCGGTACATCCGAAGGAAGTCAGCAGTTCCAGCTGTTCCTGGTTTTCCACCCCTTCTGCCACACATTCCTCCTGCAGGCTGTGGCACATGTCAATGATGCATTTTACCACAGTCTGGTTGGTCCGGTTTGCCGCCAGGTCATCCATCAGGGATTTATCCAGCTTTACCTCGTCAAACTGCATGATGGAAAGAATGGACATATTGGCATAGTTGGCCCCGAAATCATCCAGGGAGATACGAAATCCAGCTTCCCGAAGTTTTGAACCAATGGATTCAATCACCTTGCGCTCAATGTCCCCTATGCTTTCTGTTATCTCAATCATGACCAGGCGGGCGGGGATATGGTATCTTTTCTGCATATCTGTCAGCACCCGGAACAG
>ENA-OQKE01000968-OQKE01000968.1-human-gut-metagenome-genome-assembly--contig:-NODE-968-length-13839-cov-6.094608_pt1 | contig 13839 bp, 12 predicted proteins | sample MGYA00242620_ERZ504787 | MGnify/ENA primary metagenome ERZ504787 (study PRJEB26092, sample SAMD00036349) | human gut metagenome | host: Homo sapiens | study: EMG produced TPA metagenomics assembly of... | reverse complement strand
GTTATTAAATCTAAAGATAAATGGCTCGTCTTTGTGAAATCAATTCCACAAGGCAAAGATATCTATAACCAACTTTCTAAAGTTTTGGGAGAAAATGAAGTCGTATTTTTGGATAGAGAATCTGCTGATGGAGGAACTGAAATCCAAAAGAGAACATTTGAAATTTTGATTCAAGAGGAAACTTTTTATCAAAAGGTGTTAATAAGTACTTGCTTGTTGGATAATGGAGTCAATATACGTTCGACTCAATTGAGAAATATTGTTTGTTTAGACGACGATCCAGTAGAAATTGTTCAAATGATTGGCCGTAAAAGATCGGTTATAACAGAACATGACTATTTTGACTTGTATTTGATTTGTGAATCAAATCAATCTTTAGCAGTTTCTGTGGGAAATTGCTACACTAAAAAGAAGAAGTTTAAATCCGTTAAGCAAGACATTGAGGTGTATAAAGAATTAAAACCTGTGCATTATCTTAATACAAAAGAAGGTATAGATTATCGCAACATGAGCTATTATGATCCTTATGTATTTGGTTATAGATTCAATTATTTAGGATTTTCAAAAATGTATACCGAAATTAATAACTTAAATCAGTTAAGAATGGCTGAGAATCCATTTGATGTCAAGGTGAACTGGGTTTTAGAAAAAGTTGGAGGAAGTATTGAGGGGGAAATATTGTCATCAAGTCGATTGAACGCCGATAGATTTCTTCTTTCAATTCAAGATTTACTCAATAAGGAATTTCCTTATGAAACAAAAAAAGACCAAAAATATTTTCACTCTGTGATGTCAAAACATTTTTGGGAATGGTTCAAAAAAGAAAAAGGGGAACGAAATGATCGTCCACTATCTGTTGATAAGCTAAAAGAAAAATTCATCATGTTAGACATCGGATTGGATTTTGTCATTGAAAATGGGAAAATAAAATTAATTAAAATTTGAGGAGGAGAGAATTATGTCTGAAATTAGAATGTTTACTCGAGAAGAAGTTGCTGAAATCTTACATGTTCACGTAAATATGATTAGTATATTACGTGAAGAGGGGCTATTGCAAGCAATTAAGGTTGGAAAAAATTACATTTTTCCAAAGTCAACCATTATTGAATTTGAGCGAAACTATTTAGGGCTAGACTGTAGTAATAGAGCAAAAGCAATCGAAAGTAAGCGCATTGTTGATTCAAAGAAGAATAAGGATGTTAATTAGATGGCTCTAAGAAAAGAAAAAAATGGGACTTGGACATTTTATGGACAATTCCCAAAACAGTCAAATGTTAAGACGAGATACTATAAAAAAAGAGGCTTTAACGGATAAAGGTTTTACCCTTTTAAACGTTACGCCTTTTCTTCTTGGGTCTTTAAGATAATAAAATTATAAGGATTATCTCCTGTACAGCACATAAAACAATCCTCACTAGTAGCTTAATTTAGCTACTTAACTTTGGTACAAATAATTAGGTTCAGTATTTTTACAAGCATTTTCTCTAATAATTTCAAATTACGCTGAATTTTATTTTTTAACTATTTCTTCGCTGATTTAACTGTGATGAATAATTTCGATATTTAACAATAATCTCCAGCTGGTGATTACTACTGTAATTCTTCATGAATATCACCATAATAACATATTTTTCTTGATAGTATAATACACATTAACTTTAATTATTTATAAAACGTAATACATCTTTTTGTTCTTTGACAAACCTCCTTTTACTAAAAATTAGTTTTAATTTCCTTAAAGATTCTAATACATCCATATTAAACAAAGAATCTTCAATCACCTTAAACAACTCCTATTTATAATTCCATTGATATCTTTACTATCTTAGAAAAATATTCTTCAAATGTATCATCACCTTTAATTATATGATTTTTAATTTTGCCATCTTCGATGTAATACATTTGTGATGAATAAGCAGCATCTAATGGATCGTGTGTAACCATGACAATAGTAATATTTCTATTTTTGTTTATTTTCTCCAGATACTGCATTAATTGCTTTGATCTGACTCCATCTAAATTACCTGTTGGTTCATCTGCAAAGATGATTTTAGGATTCATGATTAATGTTCTTGCTACTGCAACCCTTTGCAACTGTCCACCTGAACATTCAAAAGGATATTTATTTAATACTTCTTCAATTTCTAATTCTTTAACAATTCGTTCAAATTTATTTTGTTCAACTGTTACTTTTGATAATCTTAGTGGTAAAACAATATTTTCTTTAACAGTTAAAGTATCTAATAAATTATAATTTTGAAAAATAAAACCAATATGTTTTCTTCTAAAAACAGCTTTATCATATTCAGACATCTCAAAAATATTCTTACCATAAATAAATAATTTTCCTTTAGTTAAATCATCTATTGTTGATAAAACATTCAGTAACGTTGTCTTGCCAGACCCACTTTTACCCATGATACTGATAAATTCACCTTCTTTAATACTTAAAGTAATCTCATTAACTGCTACTTTCTTATTAGAACTTAGTGGATTATATATTTTTGTTAATGATTCAGTCTTAATTATTTCTTCCATACTCTTACACTTTTCCCCTCATTAAAATTAGTAATTATCCACGAGAATATTAGCGGTATTACATAAACCAATCCAACAGTTGTATACTCAACTGGTATTCCATGTTTAACCACAGCCACAAGTGAAAATACCAATAAATATAATCCGATTGATACAAATAATGTAATATAAAATAACAATACTTCTTTTTTACTATTCTTAGCAAGCATTTTGGTATCATATCCAAGCGCATATAATTTTTGATAAGTATATTTACTATCCAATCTTCTAATCTTCATTCTTTGGTATACGATATAATTAATTAGAATATTTGCAAAAAGGAAAATCATCAAAAATTCAACAAATAGGCCCTTAGCATCGTAATAAATATATATAAACATAAATATCGTAACATTAACCAAAATGCTCAATGTTATTAAAGATTTCATTTGCTTAATTAAAATTACATAGTTCTTTAAAACCACCATCATTTCACCACAAGTGTTATCTCTTTGGATAATCTTATTAATAACATCAGGAATAACATATTTTATAATTCCATTTATTCCAAACACACACAATCCTGTTGGAACTACTAAATTTATAGTTAAATCGCCAGTCAATATAACATAAAAACCATACATAAACATGAGAATATATAATAATTTAACAAATTTGCTCTTAAAATTTACATGAAATGAAACTATTTCATCATTCTTAATTAAATGAGTTGTCGGTGTTTGAATAATATATCTAAATTCTAAAAATAACATTAACAAAGTAACCATAAATAAAAATGCTATCGTTTCAAAATATGTTCTCATTGAATGAGCAAATACATACCTTTGCTGCAAATACCAATATATTCCTTTAAACAATAGCGGCATCAAGATTATGCTTAATATTGTATACAGAACAAAAGATATAGCCAATATGATCATTACTTGTGTCAAAAAGAAAACTACTATTTGTGTAGTAGAAAAACCAAATATCTTCAGTATTCCTAATATCTTAGAATTAACTTTATTATAATAATTTGTCGAATAAACAATTAAATATACACAAACAACCATAAATAAAAAAATAATACTTAATCTAAAAAGTGTTATAAAAAAATCAGACATAGAATTTATCATATCTAAAGGAGGGTTTAGTGTTGTATCATAAAACATATTTAATGTCATATTCAATAACACTAACGATGCTGTAACAACTCCAATTAAGCTTAAACTCTTTTTCTTTTCTCTCATAAAATACTCAAAAATGAAACCAAACATAATATTTCCTCCTATTGTATAGCATTACATCATAGGCTGGCTGACAGCACCATTTGCCATAGAGTTTACTCTATAACAACTGTATTTGGTACTTGATTATTTTCGAGATAGTTGATTCCCATACAATACAGGATCATTGCCCCAATTCGACGTCATTCGATTTATAACCGCAATTCTTACAAGTAAACAGATGTGTCTATTTATTACTGTTTACTTTTTCAATGTGTCCACAAATAGGACAGCATTAGCTTGTATAACGAGACTTAATCTTAATAACCGACGACTGGTTCTGTTTTGCCTTGTAGACAAGTACATATCAAGGTCATAAAAAGACTAGGATACGGATACATATCTATCTTTCATACTTACTCGCTCGGTGGCATTATGAACACCAGACAAATCTCCAAGTACAAAAAGTTTATGCCTTGGGTTATTTTCAACGAGTACCTTTGATAACCGATGGTTAATATCCTGTATCAAACGGCTTTTTCATTGACCAATACTGTGGGCAACGTATTATTGAAAAACAATTCTGTGTAAGAGAATAATCCCTATTCCAAACAAGATCATACTGTGATTTTTGAAAAATCATTTAATCCATTTCTTTTGATTTTTATGAATCGTCTTATATCTAGCAATAACAGCCCTGAATACAGATTGAGTCATTTGAGATTTTAAGCCAAACCTCTCTCAAATATCTAAGTTTAACGTTTGATTATGAAAAAATTGTTTAAGGTGGTGTATCAGAATGCATAATCAGAAACATAGTTACAACCATCACGATAAACAGACATGGTATTATCCAGGATTGTTTTCTCATCATGAGTTACAGATATTTATATTTTGGCTGGAACTGTCATTTGTCCTATAAACGTACTCCTTCCATTGATATTTCACTATTTTAATTATATAGTATTTATTATTGAAATTAAAGCAGAAAAGAAACATCAAAAAAATTAGTATAGAAGAAATAAAAAACAACCCACACCAATTTGGAATGAGTTGTTGATCGATCAGATTTTTAAACATTTTTCATGTCTACTTGACTAAGGATATATCATTCCAAACCAAGGTTTTATATTTATTATATTTGCTGTACGATTCATAATTTTCTTACTATTTTAAGATCATTGATGTAACTTAATATAAAATTAATGTCCTTAGAATAGGGAATTACATTTAAAATATCCTAATCAGTTTGACCAGGATATATAATAATGCTTTATTTTTCTATACTTAATTCTTCACCATTTGAGGCAATCACTTTTTTATACCAATCATAACTTCTCTTTTTATAACGTTTTCCTGTTCCATGTCCATTATCATCTAAATCCACATAAATAATTCCATAACGTTTAGACATTTGTCCAGTTCCATTTGATACAATATCAATTGGTCCCCACATTGTATATCCAAACAAATTTACACCATTTTCAATAGCACGTTTCATAGCTTCGATATGACCCTTCATGTATTTAATACGATATATATCATTAATTGTATGATTTTCTTCTACAGTATCAATTGCGCCTAATCCATTTTCTGAAATGAACAGTGGTTTTTCATATCGATCTGCTAATTCCTGAAGTGCTAACATCAAACCATCTGGATCAATTGTCCAGCCCCAATCTGTTTTTGGAAGATAAGGATTCTCAATACCTTCTAATGTATTGGTATCAATAATCTTTTCTGCAGCTTCTGTTTCTTCCGCCGATACAACTCTGCTTCTATAATAACTAAATGTAATGAAATCCACTGGATATGATGCTATGATTTCTTCGTCACCTTCTTCAAATTGTATTGTAATATTATTCTCTTCAAAATATTTCCATATGTAATCTGGATAATGACCTCTTACCTGAACATCTGAGAAGAAGAATTCTTTTCTTTTTTCCTTTTCTGCCGCAATAACATCTTCAGGCTTGCAAGTATATGGATAAACGGTTTTATATGCAATCATAGCTCCTACTTGCGCTTTTGATGAATGCTCATGAATATATTTAACAGCCAAAGCACTAGCAACAAATTGATGATGTGCCGCTTGATACATTCTTTGAAGTAAATTTTGACTATCAGGATGAATACAAGCAGCATCCCAGCAAATTGGCTTAACTGCAGCATTTCCTATTTCATTAAAAGTTAACCAATAATCAACAACATCTCCTAAATAATTTACAATTGTTCTTACAAACTTTATATAAAAATCAATAAATATACGATTGTCCCACCCCTCATAATTATCAACTAGGTATAATGGTGTTTCATAATGAGAGATTGTTACCATGACTTTCATTCCTAATTGATGACAATATTCAAACATATCTTTATAAAATTCAATCCCCTTCATATTTGGTTCATTTTCAACACCAGTTGGATAAATACGAGTCCAGTTGATCGATGTTCTAAAAATGTTGAAATTGGCATCAGACATTAATTTTAAATCCTCTTTGTATGTGTGATAAAAATCAATTGCATTATGTGTCGGATAATAACCAGCATCACGTCTTATTCCACCAAAAAAGCCTTTTGCTTTTATATCTGCAGTTGACATTTGTTTTCCGTCAGTTAAATATGCACCTTCGCACTGGTTAGCAGCGACTGCTCCTCCCCATAAGAAATGATTTGGAAAGCCAGTTGGAACTTTTTTGTTTAATCTTTTACTCATCTTTTTTACCCTCTTTTCTCTTTTACTTCATACGTTGCTACTACTGTCTTTGCTTTTTTTGCTTTACCTTTACAAATAAACTTTAAAGGAAACTTATTGTTTGGAAATAACATCATTGTAGTTAAATCTATACCATTATTTTTTAACTGATAATTATTAACTGATATGACTTTATCTCCTAATGAAACTCTTTGTCCCTCTTTAACATATTTTTTAAATCCTTCTCCTTTTAAGTTAATAGTATCTATTCCAATATGAACAAGTATTTCCAATCCATCATTGTTTTCAATTCCGAATGCATGCAATGTAGGATACATCATTTTTATTACACCATCACATGGTGCAACAATATAATCACCATCTGGAATAATTGCTATACCATCTCCCATCATTCTTTGTGAAAAAACTGGATCTTTAACCTCACTTAAAGGAATGAGTTGCCCAGTAGTCACAGCAGCAATGCTATGATTAGGAAAATATTCTTTTTTTCTTTGAAACCAAAACATCATTTACTCACCTTTCTCTTTACCTTTATATAAGACTAATGTAATAATGAATGAAACAAGAAATGCTGCTGCAATTCCAGCAAGAATAGCAAAAATTGTTTGTTCAAAAATAACAACTCCCAATACACTTGAATATCCCATAGAGAATGCTTTCGCACCCATAATACCTGCTACACTGCCACCTGCAAATCCACCTAAAACTAACCCAATCATTGGTTTCTTTAATCGTAAATTAATACCGTATAATGCCGGCTCACTTACCCCTGACAAAAATGCTCCTACACCTGCGGAAATTGCAGTTGTACGCAAGTCTCTATTTTTTGTTCTTAAAGCAACTGCCATACATGCTCCGCCTTCAGCAACGTTATGAATGATCCAACCTGGTCTAAATACATTGTCAAAACCAACACGTGCCAATAACTCTGTCATTGGTCCTACCATTAACATATTAACTCCCATCATAACCAGGAATGGATGAGTTGCAGCAATAATACCTGGAGCCATACCACCTGCATGTGCCTGTAACCATACAATTCCAGTAACAATCCAAGATCCAACCACTGAACCAGCTGGTCCTAACACAAGAACTGTAATTGGAAAACCAACCAAAAATATACACAATGGTGCAAATACAGATTTTAGCATACCAGGAATAATACGATAAAACCACTTTTCAAGATATGCGCACAAAATTGCTGCAAAAATACCTGGCAATAATGTATTTCCATATGTTCCTAAATGCACAGGTATACTAAACATTGAAATCGGCTCACCTGCAGTCATCAAAGAATTAAAATCTGGATACAATAATGCAGCTGCCATAGCAATAGCAAATGCTGGGTTTGATTTTAATACTTTTGAAGTTCCATATGCAACTAATATAGGCATAAAATAAAATGGAGTTAATGCCATATAATTAAATAATTGATATGTTGAACTTTTGTCCACTTCAGGAGCAAAAAACGATATTAAAGATAATACAACTCTTAACATCCCAGCACCATAAACCACTGTGATAAATGGTGTCAATGCTTGTGACATAAAAGTAATCACTTTTTCAAAGTAATATTTTAAATTTCTTTTTTCATTTATAAGATCACCATCAAGATTCTCATTAATTGGCTCTTCAGCTTCTATAGCATATTTTGTTATAATTGCATCAAAAACCGGAAATAAATGTTCTCCTAAAATCACTTGATATTGTCCATTTCCAAACACAACTCCTAAAACACCTGGTAATTGTTTAATTTCTTCATCTTTTGCAGTATCTATATTTTTCAAATAAAAACGTAATCTTGTTACACAATGTGTCACCGTTTTTACATTTTCTTCACCACCAATATTTTTTATAATATTTGATGCTAATTCATCGTAATTAATTTTACTCATTTGCTAATCCCCCTTATGACCTTTTCTTTCATATAGTCTTACGATATGAATCATTAAATAAATGCAATCTTCGTCTCTACAATGATAATGAAAATGCTCTAAAACATATTTTGTGATTTCTTGAATACATATTCTAACTTCTTTATACTTTGTATTTAACCGAACAAAAATAGAATTAAGTTCAAGATTTGTATTTTCAATTTGGTTACTGAGAATACTTCCTAAAAAGAATTTTAAATGAATAATAAACCTTGAATAAATAAATGTATCTTCATTCAATTGACTTCCTAAATACTTTTCAACTATTTTAATAATATCTGACACACCTTGCATGATTACTAATGCTTGATGGTTCGATTTATTCTCAGTAGCGGTTATTAAATGAAAAGCAATAGATGTTGCTTCATCTTTTGGTAACTTAATGTTAAATTTTTCATTAATTAAATTAACTGCATATATTCCTATAAGATATTCTTCCTTATAAAATCTTTTGACTTCCTCATTCACAAGTTTAGAGGTCTGTAATCCTTGTTTGTATTGCATCATACTAAAGTTAATATGATCCGCTAAACCACTTAATAAATTCACATTAAATGTGATTCCAAGTTGATTTGAGGCATAATCAATTATTTTTTGGGCTATTTCTATAACATCGAATGGTACTTCTTCAAACAAAGTAAACATACCATTAACTGTCTTACCAACTAAAACATATGTTTTCATGACTTCATGAGGATAAACAAACTCATTTTTATGTTTTTTAAATCCCAATCCCTTACCTATTGCTATAACTTCTCGGCCGTTGAAGTCCTTAACAATCACAATATTATTATTAATAATACTTTTAACAACTGAAATTTGTTTATCTTCATATTTCATATCTAACACCCCTTTCACCTCATAAAACAGAAAAAAGCAAATTCAAATACAGGTTAATTTTTCATATAACCCATACTAGAATTTGCCTTAATAACATAGATTAAGTAACAAGTCTATATAATTCTTCTGTTCAAGTCTATATAATTCTTCTGTTTACAACTTAATATTACTGTAAGCGATTTCTTTTGTCAAGGGGATATTTTGTTAATTCACAAATAAAAGACTATAAAACTCCGGGTATATTGCAGTTAACTTATTTAACTGTCAATTTTGTATCTTTTTTATCATTCTTAGCCTTACTGATTTTAGATTTTCGTTTAGCATCATTGATTAATGGATTGGTTAATGCAGCCCCGTAATTATGTTTGATTAGAGAGCTGATAAAAATATCACCATATTGACCAGTGGATTCCAAACCAACAATATGTCTGGGTGACTTAAATTTATTGACAGTTTGATAAACGATTCAAAGCCATCAAGATTATTAGGGAAGAAAAAAGGTTCAATAAGAATTCATAATGAAGGTACAGCGGTTAAATTTTCCGACATCAATACCAATGTTATATATAAAAAGCCCATCCTATTCTTTAAAATATATAAGACAGTGGTATGTGATAAAATCACAAATAGAGTATCAGAGAGCCTGGTGTGAGATCCAAGTTCAAAGACTTATCTAACTGATTACAATTAAGATACAAAGATACGGCAATAACCACCATTGTGTAGTCTGGCTACAGGAAAATAAAACAAAAGTACACATTCACAATTCAATTCTAAACAAAATTAATGGAAAGGCAAAGGTATACTTTTCTTATCTGTTCAGTACTCATTGATAGAGATTATACTAAAGTTACACAATGTAAGCTCGATATAAAGCAGGCCGGAGAATTAATCTGTTATCACGCTTTAATTATCGAAGACAACAATCAGAAGAAAAACTGTCTTCAAAAGTGTATCGATATCATTATTCCCGAGTTTAATACTTGGTTTAAGACCAAATATTCCAAAACTTATATAACTGCTTTAAAAAAATTTGGAAGTTCTTATAATTTAGCTAATGCCAATCTTACTCACCTTAAAAAGGTTCTAAAACATAAAAATAGTAGACTTCATGCAGAAATAGATACATCTTCTCTTCGTGATAACGCAAAGAAATCTATTGGCGAAAATAGCGAAGTTATTACTCTTGAAATTAAAATGCTTATTAAAAATATCGAACTGTTAACCAGTCGGCTTAAAACTATAGACAAGAAATAGAATAATTAGCTGCCAGACTAGATTCTCCTATCTTCTCGATTCCCGGAATTGGGATATATTCGAAAATGTCAATTTTAAGCAAGAATGCTAATATCCATAACTTCAGCTCTGCTGTCAAAGTCATGGGTTCTACAGGTGTAGATCCCGGTACCTATCAGTCCGATGAATACAGCGTACCCCAAACAGCATTGTCAAAACGCGGTTCGCGCTATTTGAGAAAAGGTCCATACCAGTGCATTCTTGCAGTATGCAAATACAATCTCACTTTTAATAAGTAATATAAACTAAAACAGTTACAAGATAAATCACATAGATGTGCTCAGAGTCATTCAGTGCGAAAACTTATAAGAGTAATCTATAAATTATTGTCTAAAAACATACCGTTTGACGAAGAATAACTGATTTAAAATATTCAATTTGATATTTTTAAAAAGCAGAATAAAGCAGTAGTTTTCAATGTACCAAAATTCACCTTTCAAAGAACTAAAAAACATTTCGGCTAATTATCAAAATCACTTGATTTATATATAGTTAGTTTCCCAGTGAACTACTCGGCTACAAGTAACCGAGAATTCCCGCCGGATTTCTTAAAAGATAAATATACATCATTTTATAAGAAAATCTATACATTAAGAATTTTCACTGTACTTATTTTTATGTTATACATAAATAGTACTCCACTTTACTTTAGGTATTCTTTTTAAAAGTTTTAACTTTCACCATTTTTTCAAAATTTTTGTCAATCAAGAAACAGATAGAAATATATTTTAATAATACATAACATATGTTATAACTAATGTGTATTATATACGAAATTTTGAAAGGAAGGTATCCATATGAAATGTCGAATTTGTGGAAGTCCAATAGATAATACTAATTTAAATAGATGTGTTAGATTTCCTATATGCCCTGGTTTTATAGATGAAATAACTTTAACAGTTCACTCAATCAAAGAATATGTAATCTTCGATTTAGAAACTACAGGATTCAATAAAAAGGAAGATAGAATAATAGAGATTGGAGCTATAAAAATAAAAAATGATAGAATAATAGACAGTTTCTCTACATTATGCTCGCCAATAAAAAACGGTAAACAGATGTATATCTCAGCAAAAATAACTGAATTGACCGGAATAAAAAATGCTGATTTAATAAATCGGATTCCAGAGAATGAAGCAGTAAAAAATTTTATGAACTGGCTTGGTGAATCAAAAATATCAGTTGCTCACAATGGGTTAAAATTTGATATTCCATTTTTAAAAGAAGCCTGTAAGAGGAGTAATGTGGAATTTAAATTTACACATATTTTAGATACTATGTTACTATCTAAAGCACTTAATTATGTAAATAATGGTAATATCCCTAATAATAAACAGGAAACACTTGCAAGATATTTTGGAATAAAATATGGCGCTCATAGGGCAATTAATGATTGTGAAGCGCTATATCAAATTTTTAGAATGATAAAAGATGATGCAGTTAATATTAATTTTAGTTTAAAAAAAATTTAAACACAATGTTGATACTACAATTCTTGATACAAGCGAATAAGCTGCAACACCCGCATTCATGTCAGAGACCACTATATAATAATTGCTAATAGTATTAATTTTCAAACCTTTCGAACTGTCTATTTTTCAGTTCGAGTTCGCTTAGCTCCTGTATTCCATTTACTAGATTGCTTTATCATTATATATTCGTGTTTCTAACCCTCGCTTGTTGTCACCAAAAAGGTACATAATCCAAGTATATATGTATTGAACTTATTTCGTCATAATGGATATAAGCCACGAGTATTCTCATTTGAGGAACGCTGCCGATAAATCTTAAAAAAATTCGGTATAGATTTCATTGGCTATATACCCACTGACAGCATTATCAATATTTCCGGCTCATGCAATAACTTTTCTTGTTTTGAATTAGTTATCTTTGAGTAATAGCTTATTTTTTTATCATTACGTTACTGCTTATCACTATATTTTACAGATGATGAATTAAAAAGCTAGTGATTAACGTTTCGAATATTTTTGTCAAACAGAGTAATTTTTAAAGATATCCAGTCATGGTTGACACTTTTGGCATTTCTTTTTTGTGCTTTTGATTTCTTAAGCCCTTTGTAATCGACATAGAAAACACCATATTCATTGCTAGTTTTTAATGTTTGGGTAGAGCGAACATTAATCTTTGCAGAGCGCTAGACTTTTAGTACGAACGTGTTAAAAGTAGAACAGAACCATGCTATAATTTTATCTTATTTTTTCTTTTGTAATACTCCTTTTTAGTGGTTTGAGACACAAAAAAGGTACTACGGGCATGTGTACCTTTTTTGTGTTTATTTAAGCTAAGTTATAACGAAACGCGGATACTTAAGGTTTGTTGTTTGACTATTCTTTATCCGCATTTCTATTTTAGCACGATTTGTTATATTCGTAAACCTTAATATTAAAACTAAAAATGCTTCGTAATCTATAATAACTTTCCCTTCATTTGTATAATAAATGAGTTTTGTATCATCTGTGCTATCTAATATCAGGCTATTTTTATTTTATTTTAAACAAAATTAATATTTTTTATTTATTCTATTCAAATTATTTTAAATTATAAATTATGGTATAATTAAATACGAAAACAAATGTTAAATAGTAGAAAATGAAAGGATTATAAAATAGGTGAATGATAATTTAATAAGTGCAAAAGGATTGATTGAATTTAATAAATCAGATGACATTGTTTCTGATTTAAGATGCATCATTGATACATCACAAAAAAGTGCATATCAGGCTGTTAATATCGCTTTAGTATACCGTAATTGGTTGATAGGTTATCGAATTGCTGAAGAAGAACTTAAAAGTGAAAATCGTGCTGAATATGGAGCAAAGATAATTAAACAATTATCAAAGGAATTCTTATGGAAAAGGGTTTGATAAAAGAAACCTTTATTGGTTTTTGAGCTTTTATAAATTATTTACTAAGATTATGTACTTGGTGAGTTCACAATCTTCAACTTTACTAAGTTGGACTCATTATCGAGTATTATTACAAGTAAATGATAAAAAAGCTAGAGATTGGTATGAAAAAGAGGCTGCTGAACAAACATGGAGTGTTAGAACTTTGCAACGCAATATTTCATCACAATACTACTACTGCCTACTAAAATCGCAAGCGAAAAAACCTGTAATTGAAGAAATGAAACAATTGACTTCAAATTATCAATATGACAAGTTAGAATTTATTAAGAATCCAGTGATTGCAGAATTTTTATCTTTACCAACTGATACTTCATTTACTGAAACACAACTTGAATCAAGTATTATTAGTAATCTTCAAAAATTTTTAATGGAACTTGGAA
>ENA-OQKE01000967-OQKE01000967.1-human-gut-metagenome-genome-assembly--contig:-NODE-967-length-13847-cov-5.647930_pt1 | contig 13847 bp, 10 predicted proteins | sample MGYA00242620_ERZ504787 | MGnify/ENA primary metagenome ERZ504787 (study PRJEB26092, sample SAMD00036349) | human gut metagenome | host: Homo sapiens | study: EMG produced TPA metagenomics assembly of... | reverse complement strand
GGCATTTAATTCAGACAGACGCTATTATGAGCGTGTGCAGGAAACAGGTACATATCTGGATACCGTAGCAGCATCCACAGATCAGCCGGAACCGAAAACAGTACAGGACTTCTTAGATTATATTGAGAATCAGGAATTGTATCATATACTGATCACAGTGGACAGGCTTACCCTGCAGATCGTTCTGATGAAGATCCAGGGGTATAGCACCCATGAAATCGCCAGGCATCTAAAGATTACCGAAAAGGCGGTTTACAGACGTATGGACAGGCTGAAAGAAAAAGTGAAGAAGATCTTTGAATAATTCATTATAATCACAAAGCAGGGTGTGAGAACAAACTCCGCCCTGCTTATCATTTATTAGAAAAAATAAAACTGTTATCAAAACCAGTATTTAAAAATTTTATCAGTAATAAAGTGCAGAATGATGTTTGGATTGCTATTTTTATGCAACTATTTCTTGTTGCTCTTGACAAAACCTTTTTTAGAGATTAAAATTATAACAGTGTTATATAGCACTGTTATATAGGAGGTGTGCAAAATAAACGGAAATGGAACGACTTTAGAAAATATCCATCGGGCAGCGAAAGCAGAATTTTTAGAAAAAGGATATAAAGACGCTTCCCTGCGGAATATTGTGAAATCCGTGGGAATGACTACCGGAGCCTTTTACGGATATTACAAAAGCAAAGAAGAACTTTTTGAAGCCATCGTTGGTGAACATTATGAACATATTCGTAACCGTTTTATAAAGGCACAGCAGGAGTTCGCCGAACTACCAGCTGCCCAGCAGCCGGAAGTCATGAGTGATATTTCGGGAATCTGCATGTACGATATTCTCTATTATGCGTACGAACATTTAGAGGAATGTAAACTGATCCTCTGCTGTTCGGAAGGGACAAAATTTGCCGGGCTAATTGATGAAATGGTGGAGATTGAGGTAGATGGGACGCATGCCTATCAGGATGTCTTAAGGCAGCTTGGACGGCCCTCTCCGCATATCGATCCTTCGCTGGAGCATATTCTGATCACCGGAATGTTTCATACTTTTTTTGAATTGATCATCCACGAAATGCCGCTAAAAGATGCCGAAAACTACGTTAGAGAAATGCGCGCCTTTTATACAGCAGGATGGATGAAAATTATGGGGCAGTAATGCCTTATAATTTTTGTTCGACAGTTAGCTACAGCTAACCTAAATTCGGATATTGTAAGAACATAGACGTGTTCTCTTTATCATAAACACAAAGAAAAGGAGGAATTTTTTTGAAAAAACAATCCAATTTATCACGCCTGCTGGAAATTGCAGGCAGCCATAAGTACCTGACCTATGCTTCCTGGGTGCTTTCTGCAATCAGTGCCCTGATTGCTCTGGTACCCTTCTATTACATCTGGAAAATGATCAAGGAAGTATTGGAGGTGGCACCGAATTTTGGCCAGGCACAGAACCTGACCGGTAATGGCTGGATGGCAGTATTGTTTGCGGTTATAGCGGTGCTTGTCTACATAGCAGGGCTGATGTGTTCCCATTTAGGGGCATTTCGTATCGCCACAAACCTGCGTATCCAGACCATGAAACATATTGTCAGACTTCCCTTAGGTTTTGCCGAAAGTTTTGGCAGCGGAAAACTGCGCAAGATCGTCAACGAATCCAGCGCAGCCACTGAAACCTATCTCGCTCATCAGCTTCCCGACAGAGCCAATGCCATTGCAACCCCCTGTGGTCTTTTGGTGCTGTTGTTTGCATTTGACTGGAGACTGGGACTGTTGAGCCTTGTTCCGGTTGTGCTGGGATTTCTGATCATGATGACAATGACCGGAAAGCAGATGCAGGAAAAGATGAAAGAATACCAGAATGCGCTGGATGATATGTCCAACGAAGCGGTAGAGTATGTCCGTGGGATTCCGGTGGTAAAAACCTTTGGCCAGACGATCTTTTCCTTTAAGAAGTTTAAAGACTCCATTGACCGGTATAAAGTATGGGTGATTGCTTATACCAAGCAGCTTCGGACACCGATGATGTTCTATACAGCTGCGATCAACGGAGTTTTTGCCACACTGATCGCCGGAGGACTGTTGCTTACACAAGACGGTGTGACTTCCGGTTTCTTACTGGATCTCATTTTCTATATCATTATTACGCCGGTTATTTCTGTCACACTGACACGCATTATGTTCCAAAGTGAAAACGCCATGATCGTAGACGACGCTTTACAGAGAATTGACAGCGTTTTGAATTTGAAGCCTCTGGAGGAAACGAAACATCCAAAGCATCCTCAAAACGCTTCCGTGGAACTGAAATCGGTTCATTTCAGCTATGATGGAGAAAAAGAAGTATTAAAAGATATTTCACTGACCATTCCTGCAGGGCAGACGGTAGCTTTTGTAGGCCCGTCCGGCGGTGGTAAGACAACCCTTGCCAACCTGATTTCCCGATTCTTTGATCCCCAGAGCGGAATGGTAAAAATCGGTGGTGTTAATGTGAAAGACATCCCAAAAGAGGAACTCATGAATACGGTGTCTTTCGTATTTCAGAACAGCCGTCTCATCAAGGCGTCCATTCTGGAAAATGTGCGTATGGGAAAACCGGAAGCTACCCGTGAGGAAGTTCTGACTGCCCTTCATCACGCGCAATGCGATGATATTCTGGAAAAACTCCCACAGGGTGTGGATACGGTCATCGGTACAAAGGGGGTCTATCTTTCCGGTGGAGAGCAGCAACGAATTGCCATTGCCCGTGTGATGCTGAAAAATGCGCCGATTATTATTCTGGATGAAGCCACTGCCTTTGCTGACCCGGATAACGAAAGCCGTGTACAGGCTGCTTTCTCAAAACTTTCCGAGGGAAAGACAGTGATTATGATTGCCCACAGGCTTTCTACCGTAACAAATGTGGATCAGATTTTTGTCATTCAGGACGGACAGGTTGCCGAGTGCGGGAACAGTCGTGAATTGCTTGCAAAAGACGGCATTTTCAGCCGTATGTGGAAAAATTACCAGACTTCCGTGCAATGGAAGGTAACAAAGGAGGTGCAGTGATATGATCAAAAAACTGCAGAAAAAATATGCCCTGTCTGAACAGGGAGCAAAAGACCTGATCAAAGGCTGCCTGGCCTGTGTCCTTCAGAATCTGTCTTTTATGTTTCCGGTGGGACTTTTATATTACCTGGTTAGCGATCTGATGAACGGGGGTGTTCCCGGTGGGAAAATTCCATTTTATGTGGCAGGCTGCGTGGTGTGTATCGGCTTGATTCTGCTGACCACTTTCTTTCAATACAATGCGACCTATTTTGCCACTTACAAAGAAAGCGGTATCCGCCGCATTACCCTGGCAGAGCATCTGCGCAAAATCCCCCTTTCCTTTTTCGGGAAAAAGGATTTAGCCGATCTTACCAGTACCATTATGGCGGATTGCACCTTCCTGGAGCAGAGTTTTTCGCATTTTATCCCTGAGCTTGCGGGTTCGATCATTTCTACAGTTCTGATTTCTGTCGGTCTGCTCTTTACGGACTGGAGAATGGCACTGGCTGCCTTATGGGTTCTGCCGGTTGCCTTTGCGATTGTGGGATTTTCCGCAAAGATTCAGGAAAATCTGAATCAGAAAGCCATGGATGTAAAGATGGCCTGCGCAGACGGAATACAGGAGTGTATTGAAACGGTACGTGACCTGAAAGCAAATAATGCGGAGCAGGCATATTTAAAAGGGCTGGAAAAGAAGATCCGTGCTGTGGAGCATCGTTCCATCCTCAATGAATTTGGTCTTGCTGCTTTTGTGGTTTCCGCGTCACTGGTGCTGAAGCTTGGTATTGCAACGGTTGCGCTGGTGGGAGCTGTTCTACTCATGCAAGGAAGCCTCTCCGTGCTTACATTCTTTATGTTCCTTCTGGTAGTATCCCGTTTATATGACCCTCTGCAGGGCGCGCTCCAGAATCTTGCGGCAGTCATCAGTACACGAACCAACATTGCCCGAATGAATGAGATTCTCGATCATCCAATCCAGCAAGGCAGTGACAGGCTTTCCAATCAGGGGTATGATATTGTCTTTGACCATGTTGGGTTTGCCTACAATACCGGAGAAACGGTATTGAAAGATGTTTCCTTTACGGCAAAACAGGGAGAGGTTACGGCTTTGGTCGGCCCATCTGGCGGCGGGAAAACAACCGTATCCCGGCTGGCTGCAAGATTCTGGGATATTAACAGAGGAAAGATTACCGTGGGAGGTATGGATGTATCCCGAATAGACCCGGAAACACTGCTTTCTCTGTATTCCATCGTATTCCAGGATGTCACACTGTTTGACAATACGATTCTGGAGAATATCCGAATCGGAAACAAAGACGCCACAGATGAACAGGTCATTGCGGCTGCGAAACTTGCCAATGTGGATGAATTTGCCAAAAAACTGCCGGATGGATGGCATACCAATATCGGAGAAAATGGCTGTGAACTATCCGGCGGAGAGCGTCAGCGTATCTCTATTGCCCGTGCATTTCTGAAAAATGCGCCGATCATTCTTTTGGATGAAGCGACTGCTTCCCTGGATGTGGAAAATGAAACTCTGATACAGACAGCCCTTTCCCGTCTGATCGCAGATAAAACCGTTCTGGTTATCGCCCACAGAATGCGTACCGTAGCCGGAGCGGATAAGATCGTTGTCCTTTCTGATGGCACCGTGGCAGAAGAAGGATCACCAAAGGATCTGGAAGAAAAGAATGGTGTATATGCCCATATGGTAAAACTGCAGACAGAAAGTCAGAACTGGAAACTTTCGTAAAGAGGCAAAAAGGAGGACTGGTTATGCAAAAATTAGGCGTTTTGGAGGATACCTTGTTTATCCCTATGCTGGGCAGAATCTATGCCAGTGAGCATTGCCCGCAAATTTTATATGATAAAAAAGCATTGGAATTGAAAAAGAAGCTGCCTTCAGGCTTGATCGAACAGAATATGCAGAACCAGTATACCCTCTTGGCCTCTGCTTCCCGGTCTGCCAATATGGATCGGATTATTCGGTCTTTTCTGGAACGCAGACCGGACGGTGTGATTGTTCAGCTGGGCTGTGGTCTGGAAACAACCTATCACCGATGTGATAACGGAAAGGCACACTGGTATGCCGTGGATCTGCCTCATGTGATCGAATACCGGCGAGATCTTCTTCCCGAACCGAAGCGGGAATTTTATATTTCCGGGGATGCCTTTGTGAAGGACTGGATCAAAAAAGTTCGCAATGATGTACTTGATGCTCCTATTCTCGTTACTGCAAGCGGGTTATTTCATTATTTTGAGGAACATAAGGTCATTGCCCTTCTGCGTATGATTGGGCAATTTGGAAATATGGAAGTTGTTTTTGATACGGTGAACAAAAGAGGCATGACCATGATGAAGAAAAAATATATGAAACAGGTCGGCCATGCCGATGCACAGATGTTCTTTTATGTGGATTCAGCGGAAGAACTGGCAGCAAAGATCGGGGGTAATGTGAAGGTGATTGCGGAGGAACCATACTATCGTTATATTCCTAAAAACGACTTAAAGCTATCCACAAAGGTCAGTATGGCAGTTTCTGATCAATTCAAGATGGTGAAGATGATACAGTTGAAATTATAGATACTTTTGCGCGGAAAAGAAAAGAGGTGAAATCTTGTTATGACATATAATAATTGTTACCTCAATCAACTCTACAGTGATTTGCTTTTCAATGAATTAGAGCGAGGATGTATTACTCAAATAAAAATTAAGCACGGGGTGATTTTTTCTAATTGGTAATGAAACTACCAAAAAAACTATTATATAATTAGTTTATATCAACTGATAGGGAGGTGGAAATGAGCATGAGTGAACTCCACAAACCAGAATGGTATGGGGAATATGCTGTAATTAAAAATAAGTATAATGATTATGTTCAAGTGGAGTATAAATGCAATGGAACAGGAAGCCTATATGACTATGATCTTTTCCCTGGTATTGACTTGATTTTTATGGATTTTAATTGTTCAGATATTTTCCATGAGCCTATTCCTAATAAGAATATCATTGAAATCCGGCATTACCAAAAAGGACGTGTTGAGTTTGAGCTAAGAAATAACAAAGTGTTCCACATGAAAGAAGGAGAATTTTGCATTAATGCTCTTGCAAATATTCCTGCGGCGTATTCCTTCCCCTTTGGATATAGTGTGGGGCTAAGCTGTGTGATCGATAAAGATTCTGTCGATGTGCAAACGCAACAAATTTTTTCTTACTACAACATTGATGTTCTAAATCTTGGGCGAGAATTGGAATTAGAAAAAAATTGGTTTTTATGTCGAACACCACAGCGATTGTTGCATATCTTCGATGAATTGTACGCCGCAAAAGGTATTGAAGGGAGAGATTACTTCCGTATTAAATTATTGGAACTCTTTTATCATATCAAACAACTGCGGATTGAAGATCAGTATGAAGCAACATATTATGCCAAGGAACAAATTGAAATTATCAAGCGAATCCGGCAACAGCTTATAGAAAACCTCGACAAAAAAATACCTATAGAAGAACTCTTACAAAGAGAGCCAATGAGCAAAGTCACATTTCAGGCTATTTTCAAACAGATTTATGACGACACCCCCTATGCGCATATCAAAAATTACAAAATGAATCTTGCAGCTGTTTATTTGCAGGAAACAGATCAATCTATCACGCAAATAGCTGGTGAACTTGGATATTCAAATATTAGTAAGTTTGCGAGGGCTTTTCAAGAAGTGTTTGGAATGCTTCCAAAGGATTATCGTAAAGTAAAAAAATCAAATTAACTTTTGGGCTGTTTTGGGCGACTGTCTTTTCATTTGGAGTAGTTAGCGGATGCGAACTACTGTATAATAGCGTCGTGGTTAGTTTTAGCTAACCACGACGCTATTATATTTAAGGAGGGTTCTGGAATGGAACAAACGGTAAAGAAAAAAATAGGTGTTCGCGATGTTATGACGATTGCCGCAATGATGGTCATCAATTTCGCGATTGCAATGGTGATTGGTATGGTTACATTGCCTTTCCCGGTAGTATATTTGTACGGTTCCGCTGGAATTGATGCATTTGTCGGAGCAACTTTTTATTTGGTTGCGGCAAATCGCATTAACAAACACGGATTGTTGTTTGCTTGGGCTGCAGTTTATGGACTAATCCAAGGTGTTATGGGTTATATGTTCTTGGTTCCCTATTTCTTGATTGTAGCCCTCATTGCCGAGTTATGCATGGTTGGCAAGAATACATACCGAAGCGCAGTTCGCAACCGAATTGGCTGGATGGTCAACTCAATCGGAAATTTTGTAGGCTGTGCCGTACCGCTGTGGTGGTCTTGGGACAGCTATCAGGAAATGGCAGCAAGCAGCGGTTTTGATGCAAATACCTTGAATATGCAGCTCTCTATGGTGACTTCTCCGGCGCTGATGCTTCTGGGTGTTGTCATTACTGCGGTTCTTGCAATTCTTGGTACATTGTTCGGCCAGCGGTTGCTCAGAAAGCATTTCCAAAAAGCAGGTATTGTAGGATGATGGTCGGAGAAAAAAAGCAAAAACGCATTGACCAGATCGATGGGCGCACAGTTCTTTTCCTTACGCTGTGCGCCTGCATCGTGACCTTTCTTACAACAAGTTTTTTAGGGCATGGTTGTTTTAGCTTTTTGATCTTTTTAATCCTCTGCTGGTTCGGCTTATATAAACAGGCTCTGGGATGCTTTGCGGTCTATTTAGTGGCGATTGTATGGCTGATGATCGAGACAAAATATCAGATCAGCATCCCCTCTCCGCTACTACTCAGCATGATTTACAAGCTGTTGCTTCCCGCTATGCCAGCTTATCTTCTGGCTAAAATCCCGTCCGGGAAACTGACAGCCAGCCTGCGAAAAATGCCGATTCCTACCCGTATCATGCTTGTATTGATTGTCATGCTCCGGTTTGCTCCTACTGTGCTACATGAATTTGGAGAAGTCAGGGAGGCCATGAAAATTCGTGGTTTCTTAAAATCGGTTGGCAATGTTTTGAAACACCCAATGGACACATTGGAATATGCCATTGTCCCGATGGTATTTCGCTCCTTAAAGATCGCGGACGAGTTAGCCGCTTCTGCCATAGTCAGGGGAATTGAAAGCCCCTACAAGAAAGAAAGTTACTATGTCAGCCGGATTGCTGCGCTGGATTGCTTTTTGATTGTTGTCAGCGTGGGAGCTACTATGTGCTGCTGTCTTTTATAGGAGGAATGGAATGGGAAAAGAAATAATGATCCGTGACCTGACCTTTTCCTATGGCGGGAACGGAAATCAACTGGAACATATATCGTTAGACATTGCTGCCGGAGAAGTCATTGTTATGACCGGCCCATCAGGAAGTGGAAAAAGCTCTTTGACAAGAGTGATTAACGGACTGATCCCCTATTTTTACGAGGGGGAATTAAGCGGGGATGTTTTTGTGGACGGGAAACCGCTGAAAGAAATTCCGTCCTGGGAGCGCGGCAAAATCGTAGGGAATGTATTCCAAGACCCCAGGAGCCAGTTTTTTGCCAATGAGGTTGCCGGTGAGGTTGCTTTCGGCTGTGAAAACTACGGTTATTCCCATGAGGAAATTCGGAACCATGTTCACCGGGCGGCGGCGGACATTAAGATTCAAAACATTCTGGATCATAGCCTGCACAGCCTGTCCTATGGAATGCGCCAGAAGGTTGCGATTGCATCGGCAGAGGCGATAGACCCGGAAATCTATGTAATGGATGAACCGTCTGCCAATCTGGATATTGCATCTACTTATCGCTTTGCGGACATTATCTGCGATTTGAAACAGCAGGGAAAAACCATTATCATAGCAGAACACCGGCTTTATTATCTGATGGATCTGGCAGACCGCTTCCTGTGTGTGCAGAAAGGAAAAATTGTGCGTGAATTTACCGCACAACAAATGAAAGCTCTGACTAATAAGGAAATCCAGGCATTGGGACTTCGCACTCCTGACCTGCATCAGATTGAGCAGACGGAAATCCCGTCTGCGGCAACCGGCGAGGTTGTCCTGAAAGTGAAAAAACTGAACCACTCTTTTGGTGAAACAATTGTAGCTAAGGATATTGACTTTCAATGCCGTAAGGGAGAAGTGATTGCCCTGATCGGCCCCAACGGAACGGGCAAAAGCACCATAGGGCGAATCTTGGCAGGGCTTTTGAAAGAGAAATCCGGCGAAGTCGTTTTATTCGGAAAGCATTGCAGACCCAAAGACCGCTTGGGAAAGGTCTGGTACATTCCCCAGGATTTAGACAGCCAGCTATTCGGTGAGGATTTGCTGGACGAACTGACTACTGGCTCAGAGGCCAGCCCGGAGCGGAAGCAAGCGGCAGAAGAAATTCTGGAAGCCCTGGAACTGACGCCGTTCATCAAACAGCATCCCTCTACGCTGTCAGGAGGGCAAAAGCAGAGGCTGGCTCTTGGCGTAGCTCTGATACACGAAGCACCTATTATCATACTTGACGAACCTACAAGTGGGCTGGACGGCACGAATATGCGGAATGTCAGCCGGATGATCCGCAAACTGGCGAAGATGGGGCGCACCATTATCGTCATTACCCATGACGCAGAGTGTGCGCTTGCCTGTTGCGAGCGGGCAATGCGCCTTGAAAACGGATATATTACTGATGATTTTCAAATCAGAGGAGCAGAGCTTCTTTTGAAAAAAATTGGGTATGACCAAAAGGAGGGTTAGGAATGACACAGCAAAATGAGAAACAGCCGAAGGCAAAGACTGGACTGGCGCGTTGCCTGGAATTAGCTTCGGGTCATAAATGGCTTTTGTTTCTATCAGGGTTTCTGGCTGCGCTGGCAGCAATTTGTTCTTTTGCACCTTATTTATCAATTTATTACATCGTTCGGGAAATCCTGTTTGTTTACCCGGATATGTCGCTCTTGAATGTTTCTGCAATCTCAACCTGGGGCTGGCTTGCCCTGGCTGGTATTTTGGGGAACATCGTATTTTACTTTTTTGCCTTACTGTGTTCCCACATTGCAGCGTTTGGAACGCTTTATGAATTGAAGGTGGCCTTTGCCGACCACATTATGCATATTCCGCTTGGGTATCATCTGACCTTGGGCAGCGGCAAACTGAGAAAAATCATGGACGAAAACATTGAAAGCGTTGAGAAATTTATTGCTCACCAGCTCCCGGATTTTGTCGCCTCTTTGGTCGCACCGCTTGTTCTGGTCATTATTCTTCTTGGGATTGACTGGCGGTATGGTGTGGTTTGTCTGGTTGGTATTGTTCTGGCCTTCATCGTTCAGTTTGCAGGATTCAACGGTGAAGCAAAGGAAAAAATGCACCGTTTTCAGACCGCCCAGGAGAACATGAACAGCGCCTCTGTGGAATATGTGCGCGGTATGCCGGAGATCAAAGCATTTAATCAGACCGCAGATTCTTTTAAGCGGTTGAGCAAATCTATTAAGGACTATACCTCTTTCGTGCTGGAGTACGCATTGGGCTGGCAAAACTGTATGCCTGCATTTACCACAATCATCAACAATATTTATCTGTTTTTAATTCCGGTAGGTGTTCTGATCGGGATGCATACTACGGATTTCAGAGAGTATTCGTTGACATTCATTTTCTACCTGATTATTGTACATGCGATTTCCGGTATCCTGAATAAGATCATGTTTATCTCGGAGTCCTTTACGCAGATTGACGGCAATGTAGAGCGCATGGATGAAATCTTGCGTATCCCGGTTCTGCCGGAAAAGAATACAAAGGCTGTTATACAAAACTATGACATTGCTTTTCAGGATGTCAGCTTTTCCTATGAAACTGATTCCCAAGTCAAGGCCCTGGCTCATGTCTCTTTCCTTGCGCCTCATGGCAAGGTAACAGCCGTTGTCGGCCCTTCCGGTGGCGGTAAAAGTACCATAGCCAACCTAATCTCCCGATTTTATGATGTGACGGACGGAAGTATTCAAATCGGTGGTGTTGACATTCGGGATATTCCGCTGGATGCGCTGATGGATAAGGTCAGCTTTGTATTTCAGGATACATTCCTCTTTAAGCAGAGCATCCTGGATAACATCCGCATGGGAAATCCAGATGCTACGGAGGAACAGGTGATTGCGGCGGCAAAGGCGGCAAGATGCCACGAATTTATCGAGCAACTTCCAAACGGTTATCAGACTGTGATTGGAAGCACCGGCGTTCATCTCTCAGGTGGTGAACGCCAACGGATTGCCATTGCAAGGGCTATCGTAAAGGATGCCCCTATCATCGTACTGGACGAGGCAACCGCATTCAGCGACCCGGAAAATGAGTACCTGATTCAAAAAGCCTTTGAAAAGCTAATCCAGAATAAAACGGTTGTAATGATTGCCCATCGTCTGTCTACGATTCGCAACGCTGACCAGATCCTTGTCATGGAAAAAGGACACCTGATTGAATCTGGCACCCATGACGAGTTGCTGAAGAAGGGTGGAAAATACGCGCAGATGTGGAGCAGCTATACGGAGTCGATCAACTGGAAAATCAGTACAAGGAAAGGCGGTGTGATCTATGAGTAAGCTGAAAGAAAAGTTAATGCTATCGGAGAAAGGCTACTCCGACTTAAAAAAAGCAATTACAGCCTGCACAATAACCAATATTGCACTGCTACTTCCTTCAATGGTAGCCTGCCTACTTTTTTGGGAACTGCTGAAACCGTTCACCGGAGAAGCAATTTCATGGGACGCACTGTGGAAGCTGCTGGGACTGGGAGTGGTTGCGGCTATTCTGGTATTCCTGGCTGCAAAAAATGATTATAGAAAAACCTACATTGCTTCTTATAAAGAGGCCAGCACGACCAGACTTCGGATCGCAGAACATCTTCGCAAGCTCCCCATGAGCTTCTTTAACACAAAAGATTTATCTGATATTACCACAAACATGATGGCGGATTGCAGCAGCATGGAATCCATGCTCAGCAGTACCATTCCGCCGCTGATCGCAAATATTATCTCTGTCACCCTGACCTGCATTTGTCTGGCATTTTTTGACTGGAGAATGGCCCTTGCGATTTTCTGTACGATGCCGGTCACATTTCTTATCATCTGGTGCAGACGCAAGCTGCAACTCCGTCTGTTTGATAAACAGGTGGATGTGAAGTTGGAGGCGTCCAGCCAGATTCAGGAATACCTGGAAGGTATCAAAATTATTAAATCCTGCGGCCTTAGCGGTTCCCGTTTCTCCACGCTGGACAAAGCACTCCAAGCCATGAGAAAAATCGCCATCAGGGTGGAACTGGCCTCTGGTATTCTGGTTCAGGGAGCCAGCCTGGTTCTGCAAGCAGGTCTTGGTATCACCATTTTTATTGGAACGGTACTGATAACTGGCGGTCAAATTGAACTGCTTCCTTTGCTGGTGCTGTTCATGTTCTCCACGCAGATTTACGGCCCAATCCTTGCCATCCTTTCGCAGTTAACCTCTCTGTTTCATTTGGGGACTGTTACCAACCGTATGCGTACCCTGCTGACCACCCCTGTTATGGAGGGCGAAGATAAGGATATGGCTAACTATGACATTGAATTGAAAAATGTCACTTTCGGATATAACCGGGACGATGTTATCAAGGATGTATCTTTTTCTATTCCAACTGGCAGCGTAACAGCCCTAGTAGGGCCTTCCGGTAGCGGCAAAAGCACAATTTCCAAACTCATTGCCCGCTTTTGGGATGTAAGAAAAGGTCAGATTTCCATTGGTGGTATGGATGTCCGCACCATTGAACCGGAACACCTGATGCGCTGTATGTCCTTTGTATTTCAGGATGTGACCTTGTTCAACGACACTGTTTTTAATAACATCCGCGTAGGCAACATGAACGCTACCGAAGAGCAGGTCATGGCGGCGGCAAAGGCAGCGTACTGTAACGAATTTATCCAGCGATTGCCGGATGGTTATCAGACTATCTTGGGGGAGAACGGCAGCACTCTTTCTGGAGGAGAACGTCAGCGAATCTCCATTGCCCGCGCTCTGCTGAAAGATGCCCCGATTATTCTTCTTGATGAAGCAACAGCATCTCTTGACCCGGAGAACGAGGTTTTAATCCAGCGGGCCATTGCAAAGCTGGTGGAGGGTAAGACGGTCATTATGATTGCTCACCGGCTCCGTACTGTGGTGGATGCCGACCAGATCATCGTTTTGAAAGATGGTAAACTGGTCGAGCAAGGAACGCATGGAGAATTGATGAAAAAGAAAGGGCTGTATGAAAAGTTGTATCATATTCAGCAGGAAAGCCTTGGATGGACTGTGTAATTGGTATATGCAGGAGCATAACACTGGGAGTATTTGGAAATCATCTGCTAGCAAGAAGAAAGGGGGGCGCACATGGATGTTTTCATTGGTTATTCGTGAAGCATGGGAAGAATTGCAAAAAAAACAGACGAAGGAAAGCAAAGAGTTTATGAAGCCCGTAATAACTCCGTCCGGGGAGGACTATCTGGAAACCATCCTTGTTCTCCATAAGAAAATGGGTATGGTGCGCTCCGTAGATGTTGCCCGGCACATGGGAGTGTCAAAACCGAGTGTTTGTGTGGCGGTCAACACCCTGAAAGACGGCGGCTTTCTCATAATGGATGAAGATCACCTTCTCCATTTGACCGATGTGGGCCGGGAGGTTGCCGAAAAGATTTATGAGCGCCATTGCTTCTTTACGGAACAGCTTATCGCAGCAGGTGTTGATCCTGAAACCGCAGAAGTCGATGCCTGCCGGATAGAACATGTAATCAGTAATGAAAGCTTTGAACGGTTGAAAAAGGCTGCCTTTAGAAATCAGGAAAACGAGATTTCTGCCCTGTCAAAAGAGATAAAGGATAAGCCCACCGAATAAAAAAAACG
>ENA-OQKE01000959-OQKE01000959.1-human-gut-metagenome-genome-assembly--contig:-NODE-959-length-13916-cov-4.218802_pt1 | contig 13916 bp, 13 predicted proteins | sample MGYA00242620_ERZ504787 | MGnify/ENA primary metagenome ERZ504787 (study PRJEB26092, sample SAMD00036349) | human gut metagenome | host: Homo sapiens | study: EMG produced TPA metagenomics assembly of... | reverse complement strand
AGCGATAAACGCAGCAATAACAGCTCCTAAAAAACCGGCTTTTGTATTACTAGCTAATGCCCCACCAATTAAACCAGCTCCAATAGCAGGTTTGTCAGCAATTGAAAAGGCAATGAAACCAGCTAATACAGTATTAACTAAGCCAATACCTGTCCAACCTACCTGCTCTAATAAATATAAGATGTGTAAGAACCCAGCTTTTGTTGCATAAGCATCAAGACTATTGATTCCCATCGCTACCCCTATCAATTTTGGAATAGCCACAACTAGTGATGCCCCAATAATTAAAGGTAGCATATAACCAATTCCTGACATTATATGTCCTTTAGCATCTTTTAAAAACTTTTTCATTCGTTTTACCTCTCTTTTCATATTTTATGTTATAATGAGAGTACACACTACTCACTATAGTTTTGTGTATGCAATTTGACTCCGCCAAGTTAAATTGCTTTTTTATTTTTGTGTTGCTTGAACACATTTTTTTATGACCGCCTCCGGAGCTTTGATACAAGTTGTAATATCAATTCTAATTACCGGTTTTCCTTCAAAACGCTCCATTCCTAGAATTTTTTGATCTGATGCTACAATTACAAAAGCTGCTTCTTTAGCCTCTTCCTCAGTAATCTTGTTGACCTGACCCATACTTCCTTGCTGCTCCATTTTTAAATCATAACCTAATTTAGCTCCTGCTTTTTCTAAGGCTTTAGCTGCCATAGGTGTGTGTGCTAATCCCGCAGGACAAGCGGCAATACCAACGATTTTCATTTAATCTACCTCCATATTTTTTAATATATAATCTTTTAGCGCCGATTTATTAGTTGAAGATTTTACCGTATTCTTAAACTCATCTTCTAATAAACAAGTAGCTAATTTAGATATCATCTGTAAATGAAGATTTCCTTCATTTTGTTCAGGAACTAACAATGAAAATAAATAATTCACTTTTTTATCATCCATAGTTCCCCACTCAATTGCTTCATCAGTTCTTAAATATAAAATTGCAGCCTTTTTGACATGGTTACTACGTGCATGCGGAATTGCGAATCCATCTTGCAATCCTGTTGGAAATTCTGCTTCACGTTTTATTAAATCTTCAAGCAGTCCTTCTCGATTGTCACAAATATTATATTCATGGGCTTTGTCTGCAATAAACCCTAATAATTGATTTTTATTCGTCACTTTCACATCCAAAAATATATAATCTTCATTAAGCATTCCGTTACTACCTCCTTGCTACAACTATAGTCTATCTCGAATCTAAATTTATTTCAATCAATGCTATTTCCACTTATTAACGGAAACTTTTACTTTATAAACATCAAGATTTCCAAAATAAAATGGAAATCAATTATTTGCAATCAAAAATAATTATCTATACAATATAGACATAATAAGGAAGGAATCGTGATAATGATGTTTCCATACAATCGTTTAAATGAAATATTTGACTATGTCAGACAAGATAATATAGTATCTGCAAGTCAGTTATCAGTTCTATTAAACATCACAGATAGAACGATCCGTAGTGATATTCAGGCAATTAATGAAATTCTTGAAAAAAATGGAGCAAAAATAAAATTAAAAAGAAAAGCTGGATATTATATTGAGATCAATGATCAAGAAAAATATAATACTTTTTTATGCTCAATAAAACAAACAAGAACTAGTAATTTAGAATTAGACAGTTCTCAAGATCGGATTAAATATTTATTAAATTTATTATTATATAGTGATGAATATATGAGTCTAGATGATTTGGCTGATAATATCTATGTGAGTAAAAATACGTTACAAAACTATATTAAAACTTTAAAAGCTATTTTTTCAAAATATAATCTTGAATATATCTCAAAAACTAATGTCGGGGTCAAAATAATTGGTAATGAAGATGATAAACGCAAATGTCTAGTTGAAAATGTTTTATCGTACAACTTTCAAAACTATGTTACCGGCTTTACAAAAGATGAATATACTCTTTTTGAGGGAATTGATCTAGATCTTCTTAAACAAATTATCTCTAATAAATTAAAAAATGCACATATAAAAACAAATGATTTTAATTTTAAAAACCTAATCATCCATTTTGCTTTAATGATCTCAAGAATTCAATTTGACTGTTATATCAATACGAACAATACTATTAAAATTGATGATAATTATACTGATTTTATTGATGATATTGCAAATGAAATTGAGTATACTTTTAATATTACGATTAGTGAAGGTGAAAAAAAATATATTTATTCACATTTAGTAGCCAATACACAATTAAACGACTTAGTCGATAATGATAATAAAATCAAGGAGTTAGTAGAAGAATTATTGAATAATATATATTTCGATTATAATTTTGATTTGCGTAATGATGAAATTTTGTCACATGACCTCTTTTTACATTTTAAATCTATCTTAAATACTAAATCATTTGCGTTAAATAAACGAAACCCATTATTAAATACCATTAAAACTAATTTTCCTTTAGCATTTGATATTACTTTAACGTGTACCGCAAAAATCTTTAATAAGCCACCATATATTTTAACTGAAGATGAAGTTGGTTATGTTTCTTTGCATATCGGAGCTGCGATTGAGCGTTGTTTTTCAGGAAGCCTTCAAAACAAAAGTGTTATTTTAGTCTGTGGTTCTGGTCAAGCTACAACAAGAATGTTAGAAGCTAGATTAAATGTTTTCTTTAAAGATAAGATAACAATTGTTCGTAAAGCTTCATATAACGAATTTATTAATTATACAAAAAGAGAATTATTGAATATTGACTTTGTTATTTCTACAATACCATTAAAGAGTGAACATATTCCTACCATTACTGTTGACTTTGCTTTAAATAATCAAGATATCGAAGCAATCTCTAAATTTCTAACATCAATTTCTTTAAATAAAATGAAGAAATCAAATAAATTTTTTGATAAAAACCTCTTTATTCATTTAGATGGAATAGACTCTAAAGAATCTTTATTAAAACAAATGTGTCAATTAATGGAAAAACAAAATATTGTTGATAGCAATTATTTTGATTGTGTTATGGAACGTGAAAATTTAGCAAAAACTAATATGAATGAAGTATTTGCATTACCACATCCTATGCGCCTATGTGCTAAAGATACTAAAGTTGCTGTTGCTATCATCGATAAACCATTAACCTGGTATCAACAAGATACGGTTCAGATTATCTTTTTACTAGCAATAAAACAAGGTGACCAACAAGACATTGAGCACCTTTATGATATCTTTATTGAAATTGTTAATAATGCTAAGTTACAGCAAAGTATTATTCATAGTTATAATTATGATAGTTTTATTAATAATTTATTAGAGAATATGGAGTAATCTTATTAAGACTCAAACATCGACCTATTTTGGTGTTTGAGTTTTTTATTTATAAAATCTTTTGCATTTTCTCAATCAAAACTTTACATATTGAATATTCATTAACTATTTTATTAAAAATATCTATAACTTAACTACTATCATTTCCTAATTCTCGTAGTTCTAAAATATATTTAACTAAAGATTGATATATTCTTCCAGTTCCCTTGTTTATCTTTATTTCATCAAACACATAATCAACAATACTTTTAGCAATGTGTAATAATTAATAGAGATATTAAAAATTGTTTTTCTACTCATTTAACACTTACTTCTTTATCATAATACTAGTATATATGCAACTACTGAATTGTAAGAGCCTGTTTTGATGTCTGGGAAACTCTTCATGTCTTTTATCAAATTTTGATTGGCTATAGTATTCCCTCTATATTTTATAGTGACAGTTCATAAAAAACTAAATAAATATCATCACAATCTCCAAAATAACTATGATATATTTTCATTTTCCACATTTAAAATTTGAGTTTTAGTTAATAGTTTTTATTCATTCATTAAAATCCTCATATCTATAAATAATTTTCATATCAAAATGCATAAAACTATCTGGTTTATTAACCAATTTACAAAAAGAGTTCTATTATTCTTTTTCCACCATAATACCGATTGTTCGTAATGACATAATTTAAGTTTGGTATTTTTTAATTGTTAGCTGTATTAATAGTTTTGCAGAATAAAAAATTAGATCAATCCTTAGTTACCTTATTATAGAAGATATTACATTACTATATATTTTGCAATTTTTAAATTATTATACTCTAATTTAAACTTCATATCATTAGTTCAGTTATCTCCTCAACCAGTTTCTCCATCCTGTATTCAAAGCATTCTTTTAATTCACATTCCCATACAACAATGACTTTATAATCCATTTGCTCTAATTCCTTATAATGCTTTAAATCATTTTCAACATTCTTATTAATTTTCTTTAACCAATAATCTTGTCTTGTTTTAGGCAGTGTTGCATATTTACAGTTAAAATGGTGATGCCAAAAACAGCCGTTAATAAAAATAACAGTTCGATATTTAGAAAGTACTATATCTGGTGTTCCGGGTAATGTTTTATCATTTTTTCTATATCGAAAACCGTGATGATATAAATACTTTCTTACTTTTAACTCTATTGAAGTATCTTTACTTTTAATATGTGACATATTTCTTGAACGTTGTTCTTTTGTCATACAATCAGCCATAATTATCACCCGTTTCTTAATATATTTTAACATTAATACAGGTAAATCGCTAGTTATTGTCACTAAAATGCATTATACTATTGATATCAACAAGGAGCATATCATGGATACATTATTACAATCTAAAACTTTAATTGATAATAAAAATAAAACTAAATTACTAACTAATAACTATAAACAAGGTATTAAAATATCACATGAATTAATTAGTCAATTAAATTCCTGTGATACGTTTTATTTCTCTATTGCCTTTATTAATAAATCAGGTTTAGCAGTACTAAAACAGTCATTGATCAATTTAAAAGATAGAGGAATTAGAGGTAAAATAATAACTTCAACATACTTAGGTTTTAATCATCCTAATGTATTTAAAGAATTGTTGATGTTTGATAATATTGAAGTGCGCATATTCGAGGATGAAGAAATCGATTTCCATCCAAAAGGATATATTTTTAAGCATGATACTAACTTTGATATCATTGTTGGAAGCTCTAATCTAACCCAATCAGCATTATCAACTAACCAAGAGTGGAATATTAAGATTCAAGCTAGTATATGTGATGATATAGTTAAAGAAATGATAGATGAATTTAATATGCAATGGCTTCATTCTGTTCCTTTAACAAAATCATGGATTAGTGAATATGAAAAAATATATGTTCCTAAACCAGTTATACCAGTTATTAAACATAAAAATATTCATCCTAATTTAATGCAGCAAGAAGCCCTGGCTTCGTTAACAGCATTACGAAATAATCATAAAAATAAAGCTTTGTTGATTTCGGCAACAGGAACTGGTAAAACATATCTCAGTGCTTTTGATGTTAAAAATATTGATCCCAAAAGAATATTATTTGTTGTTCATCGTGAGAATATTGCTCGTGATGCTATGAACACCTTTAAAAATATAATCAAGAATCATACTTTTGGTATTTTTACTGGTAGTGATAAAGATATTAATAGTGATTATATCTTTTCAACTGTTCAAACAATTCATAAAAAAGAATATCGAGAAATGTTTAAGCCAGATACTTTTGATTATATCATTATTGATGAAGTTCATCGTGCTGGTGCTGATTCGTATCAAAAATTGATGAATTACTTTACACCTAACTTTTTATTAGGAATGTCAGCTACTCCTGAAAGATCTGATAATTTTGATATATATAAAATGTTTGATTATAACATTGCCTATGAAATTCGTTTACAACAGGCAATGGAATATAATTTATTATGTCCTTTTCATTATTATGGTATATCTGATTTTATAGTTGATGGAAAAACCATTGATGATAAAACAAAATTTAATGACTTAATAACAACTGAACGGATAAATCATATTATTAATAAAATAGAATTATATGGTCATTCAGGTAATCGAGTTAGAGGATTAATATTTTGCAGTCGTAAAACTGAAGCTGTTGAATTATCAATAGAATTTAATAAACGTGGTTATCGAACCTGTGCCTTAACCGGTGATGACAGTGAAATCAAACGTCAAAAAGCAATCGATAAATTAGAAAGCAATGATGGTGACAGTCTAGATTATATTTTTACAGTAGATATCTTTAATGAAGGAATCGATATTCCTAAGGTAAATCAAGTTATTATGTTACGCCCTACCCAATCAGCAATTGTCTTTGTCCAGCAATTAGGACGAGGATTACGTAAAAGTCCATCCAAAGAATATGTTGTAATTATTGATTTTATTGGTAATTATGAAAAGAACTTCTTAATCCCTATTGCTTTAAGTGGAAATTATACTTACAACAAAGATACCTTAAGAAGATTTGTCAGTGAGGGCAGTTTATTAATGCCAGGAGCTTCCACAATCAATTTTGACTTAGTTTCTAAAAAGAAAATCTATGAATCAATTGATCGAGCTAAATTTAATGATACTAAAATCATTAAAGACAGTTATTTACATTTAAAACATAAATTAGGTAGAATTCCTAATTTAGCTGATTTTGATTTATATGATTCCATTGATGTATTAAGAATCTTTCAAAATAAAACTTTTGGTTCATACCATAAATTCTTAACAAAAAATGAAAAAGACTATAAGATTAAATTCACACCATTACAAGAAAAATATCTTGAATACATTTCCAGTAAATTTGCTGCTGGTAAACGAATTCATGAACTTTTAGCAATCAAACTATGTATTGAATATCAAGAAAATATTATTACACGATTAAAAGAACGATTATTAAATGAATATAAGATTAAATTTAAAGAAGTTAATTATCTTCCAATAATCAATCAATTAAAACAAGAATTTGCTACCGGTGGAGCTAAAACAACATTTCAAGATGCTATCTTTATAGATGATAATTTAAACACTCATCATCAATTAATTGAATTATTACAAGATAGTAATTTTAAAAAACAATTACTTGAATTAATCGAATTTGGAATTAATAGATATAAAACAAACTATACTAATACACATAAAGATACTGATCTATGTTTATATCAAAAATACACCTACGAGGATGTATGTAGATTATTAAACTGGGAAGTTAATGCCGTACCTTTAAATATTGGCGGTTATAAATATGATCAAAGAACTAATACTATGCCTGTTTTTATTAATCATGATCATGATGCTAATCAAGGTGGAAAATATTTACATCGTTTTGTTGATGCAAGTACTCTTATTTGTTTTTCGAAACCTAATCGTAGTATTGATTCCGATGAAATCCAAAGAATTTATGACGAGGCAAATAATCATCTTCAAATTCATTTATTTGTAAGAAAGAATAAAAATGACACTACTTCTAAAGAATTTTATTATATGGGTCAAATGCACGCAATTAATGAACCATTCAAGGTACAATTACCTGATAACAAAAATTCAGCAATTCAATTTACTTATAGACTAGAAAATGAAATAAGAAAAGAATTATTTGACTATATCATTCAAAAATATTGATTATATGAGGTGACATATGCGAAAGGAAACAGAGATTATTTTAAAGGATAACTTTAATTACCAAGAGATTATCTTATTAAATGAATTAGCTAATATTTATAGATCAAAAATAAGGAACACGATTTATCATGAAAAAATATGGAAATATGATCAATCACTAAAAGGGCTAGGTGGTTATGCCTGCCCTTTAAACGTAATAGTTAATCCCTTTAATCAATTTAATGAATATAGAAATGTATTTAGAAGCTTACAATACGCAAGAAGCGACATGTATATTGGCTCTAGAGCTCGATTTGTGATAACTGATTCGGGACTACATATTGAATCTCTAATAAAGATATTAGTCTCTAAAAATTCTAAACTAAAGTTTTTATCAAATTTTATATGAGTTTTTGAATTATCCGCATAAACACTACATCTATAAGCAATTTCATAATTGTAAAAACATTCATTTTACCACGAATTTACCACGATTGAATGAGCCTTGATATGACAATAAAACCGATAAGGGAGATAGCACATGAAAGCTGTGTATCTCCCTTTGTTCATGCTAAATGCCTACTTTACTCTGATTTCAAACTTCAAAATAGCTTTCATCATCTCTGCATGAATTTCTCCCTTTAGTTCTTCATCACCCTGCATATGTACAGTACCATTTGCGTGATAGCATGGTCGCAAGCATACTTTGGAAATATAGGCGTTATAAAAGTCTAATATTTCTCTGACTGCTTTTTCATCTCCGCTGGTCGCTCTGCAAATGAGGTCATAAGAGGGATAACCATAATCTTTTTTCATTTGTCCTATTTCCTTTCGTTTAATAACTTCTGTAATTTTTTCAGTCCTCTGTCCCGTCTGCTATTGATAGCAGAACGTGATACATGATATAGTTCTGAAATCTCTTTGTCGTTCATGCCTTGAAAGAAATGCAACAAGATAGCAGTACGCTGTTTTTCTGTTAATTCTTTCAATGCTGTACTTAATTTTTCATCAGATATACGAATTACAAAATTCAGCACTTGAAAGGATACAAAGTCATGGGAATAGTTGTCGTTCATACTATTCTCTATCTGTTTCATTTCAGGTAATTCACAAAACAACACTTCATGCTTGGAACGTCTGGCAATCTGTCTTCTGTGACTTGATAATGTGCCTTTCATAACAATCATCATCAAAGCATTAAACTGTAATCTGACGATATGCTCGAAAGAAGATGTCTTCATAATTTCACCTCCTTTCTGCCAAAGCAAAACTATATAAACGAAATATTTCATAATTGAAATACCGTTTATCTATCAAAACACAGAAAAAGTTATGGAAAAAAGCTCACACAAAATATGTACTGTGTGAGCCTTTAATGCTGTAATGTATTCAATTTTTGTTTGAATAGAGAAAGTCATATTCTCACATTTAAATAATAAAATATCATGGAGTACGAAAGACAATCAATTCCCATATTTCCCCTTTTTAGGATTACCTAGTCCAGTGCATAGGATACATTTTCATAATTCGTACTTTTTGATGTGATTTGGGGCTGATTATTTGATATTGAATAACCGTCAATAAAATTGCTCTTTCATGTTCTTTGAAAAAAACAGTTAATTCATTTATATGTTTTGTAAAGCATTCCATAAAGGAAAAAGGAATAATTGATTTTTACAAATGTATTTTTCAATTGTAATACATTAAAATAGATACAACATAAAACGGTTGTATCTATCTAAATTGAATATACTGATTTAGATTACTGAATAGTAATTCCACCATCAACTACAAGTGAATGTCCAACAACATAACTAGATTTAGGACTGGCTAACCAATAAATTGCTTCTGCAATTTCTTTAGCTTCTCCTAATCTTCCTAATGGAATCGTTGCTTCTAATGTTTCTTCTAAACCAGGTGCACTTTTTAATAAAGTATCACCCATAGGTGTATAAATTGCACCGGGACATACAGCATTGATACGAACTCCACGCCTTGCATATTCCAACGCTGAGGCTTTTGTCATTCCGATAATACCATGCTTTGTAGCTGTATATACGGATTCTCCAGCAGTTCCAACTACTCCACCTATTGAAGAAACATTAACAATTGCTCCTGCTCCTGATTGAAGAATTACTGGAATTTCATGTTTCATACATGCCCAAACACCTTTAAGGTTGATACCTGTAATGCTATCATACTGTGATTCAGGCATATCTGTAATATTGATGTGAGGGGTTTGATGAATCCCTGCGTTATTAACTGCAATATCCAATCTTCCGTATGTTTTTATAACATAATCTATCATCTCTTTTATAGATGTTTCTTTGCTAACATCACAGAAAATCGAATCCACAGTATTTCCTATACTTGTAAGATGTTCTGCAATCTTTTGAGCCTGCTCTTTTTTTACATCTCCAATTACAACAACATAACCTTTTTCTGCGAATTTTTTTACTGTTGCCAATCCAATACCCTGGCTTCCTCCAGTTACTAATGCTACTTTTTTATTCATTTTTTATCCTCCTCTTTTTATAAGTATCACATATCACAAAGAATTTAATAGATATGTTCAACTAATTTATGCTATAATTATAATCTATAATAAAAGCAAAATATAATACATTGTACTTATCAAATCATAAATACAATTTATACTGGAGGTAAAAAATATGGAACTTAATCAACTGATTCAATTTAAAACCATTGCTGAATGTAAGACAATGACTCAGGCTGCGGAGAAATTGTATATTTCTCAGCCAGCTTTAAGTATTATGTTGAGAAAATTTGAAGATGAACTAGGTATATTGTTATTTGACCGTAAACGAAATAAGATTTCATTAAATGAAGCCGGAGAAATTGCTTTAGAACATGTAAATCAAGTTCTTAATCAAATTGAACAGATGAAGTTAGATTTATATGATTTTGCTCATAAAGATAAAATGTTCAAAGTTGGATTTTGCGACCCAGGACCTTTATGGTATTCCATGCCATTATTTTCAATGACACATCCTAATTACGAATTAAGAAGTAGTCAATATAAATTAGATTCAAATGAATTAGAGTTACTTCAAAATGAAAAATATGATGTTTTAGTCACTGATAAAATCATTGAATCAGATTTAGTTTCCACTATTCCTTTTCTATCTGATTCTATACTGCTGTCAGTTTCAGAAAATTCATATCTATCAACACTTGATTCTATTTCTCTAAAAGATATTAAGAAAATATCAATAGCGTTGTTTTATGTTGGTGGAATATTTTACCAAAGACAAAATACACTGTTTAAAAAATTGGATTCAAAAATTTCTCTTGAACTTTACGATGATTTTTTTCTTTTTCAACAATATGTAAAAAATACTGACATACCAACAATCACCACAGAATTAGTAAAAAACTATCGAGATGATGGAAACAACCGAAAGCTAATCAAGGTTATAGATTCTGAAATGAGTATAGATTATTATATCGTCTTTTTAAAAAAGAATGAGCAAAAACTTAACGTTTTTTTGAAGTGGGTTAATACACTTTGAAAAACATTATACAAATTTTCAAGAATTTAATAATGTTAAGATGTACAGCTTTTCTCAGTGTAACCTTTTATTCATGGGAAGTTTAAATCACAATATATGCCTGCTCCGCTAACTAAGGACTTTATAACAGCCCTAATTCCCATTGGCAATAAATACTTTGCCAAGCTATCCCTTTGTTCCTCTTGATTATCCAGCACAGAAAATAAAAAGCCCTGTCAAGAGCCTGCCACCATAGGTGGTGCTTTGCACTCTTGATCGGGCTTTTTAGCTTTCTGTATCTTTTATTAAAGAGGAAACACTATCTCCTCGGTTTTGCTAAACCGATTTCCTCTAAGTAATGCTTATAATCTTCCTCATCAAAATCAGACTGTGGCGATACATCGGGAATATTTCGCTTTCTGCCGATGTCTGCCAGTTCCCTTAGCTGTTCATCATCATACGGATTGTCATACACATACCCCTGTGGCTGTTCCCCGTAGCGGTCAAGGCTGTGCAGCTCCTTGTACATCTTCAACAGCCGCTCTGTTTTCTGACGCTGGACTAACCGCTTGAATTCCAGCAGTTCCTCAATGGAAGTCTTCGTATCGTCTAAATAATTCCGTACATACTCCGCCAGCTTGTCTTTCATGTAATACTGCCACTGCTCATGACTTTGGAAATATTCATTCTCATGCAAAGTATCTAAAGACACGTCAAAGTCTGCCTCACGCCGGATAACGTCTATGAGAAACGGTTCTGCATGGTCTGTGTGCGACCATTCCCCCGATAACAGTTCATTCGGCGTAATCCCTAATGCGTTCATTATCTTTTCCAGCGTTTCAAAGGTCGGATAGTTCAGCCCTCTTTCAATCTTGGACAGGCTCTGCATATTGATACCGATTTGGTCTGCCAGCTCCTGCTGTTTCATTCCCCTTGCTTTTCTTATGGTCTGTAAATTCTCTCCTAAAAGTCTGTATTTCATGGCATAGCCCTCCATATTCCGTTGAATCTTTTCGTTTGTAAGCCTATCATACTTAATTAAATTTATCTTGTCAACAAAAAGTTGTTGACAAATAAGCATAGAGTGATTATTATAGTCTTGTAAAACGAATTAAGCCTATTAGATTGAATTGCAAACTTATTCGAGATTGGATAGTCCACTCTGTTAAACTTATAAGATTGAATAACGGTTGATAGGGCATGGATAAGACAAACAGACAGACGCTGTCGTGGCGCTGGAAAATCTCCCAGATTTTTTAAGCGTTCCGACTTGTCGGAAAGCGACAGCGTCGGGCGAGCCTGTGGCGAGCCCAGTGCCCCCGTTCTCTAACAGGGGGGCACGATTACATAAGAAACTTACCAAAACCCATACAATCCCAAAGCTATGAAACGGTATAAGAAGTTTTAATAAGATACGGATTATCACAATGCTTGAAGTCAGGTTTACATCTATTTTCTATCAAAAATGGCGGAATGGAGGACAAAATGGAACAAAAGGAATTTACACAGGAATTAAAAAACAAACGACTTGCCAGCGGGCTTTCACAAGGACAGCTTGCAGAACTTCTGCATATATCAAGATACAGTATCAACCGTTTTGAAAACGGAAAGGCAAATGCAGGAAAGGAAACACAGAACCGTATTCTCCGCTGTCTGAACTATTACATCAGCGAAAGACCGTTCTATCTCTTGATTGATTATCTGTCTGTACGCTTTCCCACAACAGACGCAAGACAGGTCATTCGTAAGGTGCTAGGTATGAAAGCCGATTATTTTATCCATTATGATTTTGGGTACTATGGCTATCAGGAGCATTACACCTACGGAGAAATCAAGGTCATGGTGTCCAGTGATGAACATATGGGCGTATTCTTGGAACTAAAAGGCATGGGCTGCCGCAACTTGGAACACATCTTGCAGGCACAGGAGAGAGATTGGTACGCCTTTTTAAACCGCTGTATCGACTGTGGCGGTATCATCAAGCGTTTTGATTTGGCGGTCAATGATGTAACGGGACTGCTGGACATCAACGCCTTAGATGAAAAATACCAGAAAAGAGAGGTGGAATGCCGTTCCTACAATTTCAAAGACGCAAACAGCGGAAAGCTGAGCGGAAACAACCGAGAGAAAGGCAAGACGCTTTATATCGGATTGCAGAGCAGTCCCTTATATTTCTGTCTGTACGAAAAGGATAAGGAGCAAGCAAATAAGCATAAGCCAACAGACATCAAGAACCGCTTTGAAATCCGCCTGCGTAACAGAAAGGCAGTGCAGGCAGTAGAGGAACTGTTGCTGACACAGAATACGGTGGATTTGGTATTTTCTATCATCAATGGCTTTGTCTATTTCCCCGACTATCCGTTATGGGACATCTTCATCAGCCATGACGCACTGCCTTTGGAAATGAACCCACAGCCCGTAAACATGGAACATACGCTACAATGGCTGGAAAAACAGGTCATGCCCTCTGTTGCCATGCTGGCGGAAATCGACAGACTGACAGGCTCTTCCTACTTAAAAGAGATAGACGCACAGACCACATTGACAGACACCCATGAAAAGAAGATACAGCAGATGTGTACAGACGTAAGGGAAGTCATTGAGGATAAGGGGGTGTTCTATGAGTAGCAAATGCCATGACATTCCCGTATGGGAGAAATACACCCTTACCATTGAGGAAGCGTCAAGATATTTCCGCATTGGGGAAAACAAGCTAAGACGACTGGCAGAGGAAAACAAAAATGCAGACTGGCTCATGATGAATGGCAACCGCATACAGATTAAACGCCGACAGTTTGAACGTGTCATTGACAAATTAGACGCAATCTAATGCAAATGAGCCTTGTATGTGTTATGATGAACACAAGTCATATCAAGGCTCTTTCCAACAAGGAA
>ENA-OQKE01000953-OQKE01000953.1-human-gut-metagenome-genome-assembly--contig:-NODE-953-length-13992-cov-19.964427_pt1 | contig 13992 bp, 4 predicted proteins | sample MGYA00242620_ERZ504787 | MGnify/ENA primary metagenome ERZ504787 (study PRJEB26092, sample SAMD00036349) | human gut metagenome | host: Homo sapiens | study: EMG produced TPA metagenomics assembly of... | reverse complement strand
AAAAACGAATAAAAGAGAAGTTGAATTGGCTAAGTCCGGTAAAGTATCGCTTAAAGAATACAGTAGCATAAAAAATTTCGAGAAACCTATTCAGGCTTCTCGGAAATAAAAGTCTAACTTTTTGGGGTCACTACATTGTCCGGTTTAGTGGGTGCTTTTTTATTGGGCGCTTTGGGAACAGCGGATGCCAGTTTGATTACCACTGATGAAGGTCAGATGGATATGAGATATGGTGATACTAGACAAGCTTACGATAGTATAGGCTGGGACTCCGGTCATGGAGTTCAATATAAACTCTTGGTAAAAGGTGCTGAGAATGGTGGCGTTGAAGTTAAGATGGGGAGTTATATGAGTGGTGGCGACAAGAAAGTAGCTACTAGAACTCAACGTGGCGATGCGCCTATTGAAAACCGCTACCAAGTACTTAAAATCGGTTTAGATGCCGCCACGCTTAAAAAGATTAATGATTCCAGCTCAAACTCTCAGACCGCTATTGATGAATTAAAAAATAAGGCGAACCGTGATCTCGATAATTTGTCTGAAGCCGGGGAAAAGAAGCTGAGTGATTTGGTAAAAGGGATTAAGACCGGCTCGACGAATCTTACTGCAGGTAGCGAAAATATCAAAATTGCTGAAAGTGAAAATGCTGATGGTACTAAATCCTTTAGTGTTGATTTGAATAAAAAAGTTAATCTTACTGCCGATGGGTCTGTTACTGTAGGTAATACCAAACTAGACAAGTCAGGTTTAGAAGCCGGTGAAACCAAAGTTAAAGCTAATGGTATATTGGTTGGTAAAACTGCTTTAACTGCCGGTGGTTTGGTTCTTGGAAACACCGTTGTTGCAGCAGACGGTTTGACTGTTGCCGGTGGCCCGTCCGTAACTACAGCCGGTATTGATGCAGGCGGCAAAAAAGTATCTAATGTTGGTGAAGGTGCCGTGGCTGAAGGTTCCACTGATGCTGTAACCGGTGGTCAGTTATTTGGCGTGCAAAAAGATCTCAATGATTCCATTAAAGGTGCTCAAGATACAGCTAATTCCGCTCTTCAGAGTGTAACCGTAACCGACACTAAAGGCCAAACTCTCGTTGTTAATAAAGACAATGCAGGCTTTGGTATTGTTGGTGCTAAAGATGGCATGGTTGAAAGTAAAGTATCCGGTCAGAATTTGGTAGTAGATTTAACCGATGCAACGAAAGAAAAAATCAACAACGCCGCCGGTAAAGACTTAGGCAACTTGGATGACAAAGGCAAAACAGTTATTAAAGAAGTCGTTCAGGAATCCGTTAATGTAGACGGTGGTAATAACATCAGTGTTGTTGATGCAACCGATAAAGACGGTGTTAAAACATTCACTGTTAACTTGGATAAAAATATTAATCTTGGCACAGACGGTTCCGTTGCTGTAGGCGATACCAAACTAGATAAGTCTAGTTTAGAAATCGGTGCAACTAAAGTCGCTGCTGACGGCGTGAGTGTTGGCGATGCAGCGTTAACAACTGACGGCTTAGCAATCGTTGGTGGCCCATCCGTAACTAAAGATGGTATCGATGCAGGCGGTAAAGTTGTTGGCAACCTTGGTGAAGGTGCTGTAGCTGAAGGTTCCAAAGATGCTGTAACCGGTGGTCAATTATTTGGTATGCAAAAAGATCTCAATGATTCCATTAAAGGTGCTCAAGATACAGCTAATTCCGCACTTCAGAGTGTAAGTGTTAAAGATGGCGCCGGTAATGTTCTTACCGTGAATAAAGACAATGCCGGTTTCGGTATCGTAGGTGCTACCGATGGTATGGTTGAAAGTAAAGTGTCCGGCCAGGACTTGGTAGTAGACTTAACAGCAGCAACGAAAGAAAAAATCAACAACGCAGCCGGTAAAGACTTAGGCAACTTGGACGATAAAGGCAAAACAGTTATTAAAGAAGTTGTTCAAGAATCCGTTGATGTAGCAGGCGGCAACAATATTGAAGTAACTGATGCTGTAAATAATGAAGGTGTTAAAACATTCACCGTTAACATGAAGAATAATGTTGACTTAGGTGCTAACGGATCTATTAAAGCAGGTGCCACTACATTAGATGCTAGCGGTTTAATAGCCGGAGCAACTAAAGTTGGTGCTGATGGCGTAAGCGTTGGTGATGCAGCGTTAACAACTGACGGTTTAGCAATCGTTGGTGGTCCATCCGTAACTAAAGACGGTATCAATGCAGGTGGTAAAGTAGTTGGCAACCTTGGTGAAGGTGCTGTAGCAGAAGGCTCTAAAGATGCTGTAACCGGTGGTCAGTTATACGGTGTGAAAACTGAATTAGATGACAAAGTAAACACTGTTACTAACGAAGTTAACACAATTAAGACTGACGTTGGCACATTGAAGACTGAAGTAACAACCGTTAAAAATGATGTTGGTACTCTCAAAACTGAAGTAAATACAGTTAAAACTGATGTGGGTACCCTCAAAACTGAAGTAACGAACGTTAAAACCGATGTAGGCACGATTCGTACAGATGTGAATACCTTGACTGATCGTGTAACGACGGTTGAAAACACTGCAGGTAGTGCTCTTCAAACAGTAACGGTAACAGATACTAATGGTCAAAAACTTGTTGTTAATAAAGATAACGCAGGTTTCGGTATTAAAGGTGCTACTGACGGCATGGTTACCAGCGAAGTGTCCGGTCGGGACTTGGTAGTCGACTTAACAGCTGCAACTAAAGAGAAAATCAACAACGCAGCCGGTAAAGACTTAGGCAACTTGGATGATAAAGGTAAAACTGTTATTAAAGAAGTTGTTCAAGACGCTGTTGATGTAAAAGGCGGCAGCAATATCAACGTAGATAAAGCTACGGTTGATGGTGTTAAGACATTCACTGTTAACTTGGATAAAAACTTGGATTTGGGCGGCGAAGGTTCTATCACTTTGGGCGATACCATCATCAAATCCGGTGACGTAAAAGTTGGTGGTACAACCATTAATAACGGCGGCGTAACTTTGAACTCTAACGGCGAATTCAAAGTTGGTGACACTGTAATCAACGGCAGCACAATCAATGTTGGCGGTACAACCCTCAATCAAGGTGGTTTGACAATTAAAAACGGTCCTTCCATCAATGTAGGCAGTATCAACATGGGCGGTACTAAGATTACCAACGTAGCTAATGCCACTGAAGAAGGCGATGTAGTAACTTACAACCAGTTACAAGAAGTGAAAAATATCGCTAACGAAGGTTCCAAATTGGCTAACAGCGCGCTTCAAACAGTAACGGTTAAAGGTAATGATGGTCAAACAATCGCTATCAGCAAATCTAATTCCGCTATCGGTATCATAGGTGCAGCTGACGGCATGGTAGAAAGTAAAGTTAATGGTAATGATTTGGTAGTAGATTTAACAGCTACTACGAAAGAAAAGATTAACAATGCAGCCGGCAAAGACTTAGGCAACTTAGATGACAAAGGCAAAGAAGTTATCAAAGAAGTGAGTCAGGATGCAGTTGATGTAGTAGGTGGTAACAACATTACAGTTGATACTGAAAAAGCGGATGATGTTAAGACGTTTACAGTTAACTTGAACAAAGACTTGAACTTAGGTGGTGAAGGATCCATCACTTTAGGCGATACTGTAATTAAATCCGGTGACCTCCATGTTGGCGGTACAACGATTAATAATGGTGGCGTAACCCTTGTTCCTACCGGTGAATTCCGAGTTGGTGATACTGTAATCAACGGTGGTTCCATTAATGTAGCCGGCACAACGATCAACGAAGGCGGTATTACGGTTAACCCTCAGGGCAACATCGTTCTCGGCGATACGACAATCTCCAATGGTGGTTTCACAATTAAGAACGGTCCTACCATCAACGTTGGCGGCATCAATATGGGCGGCACTAAGATTACTAATGTAGCTAACGGTACTCAAGAAGGCGATGTAGTTACTTACAACCAATTGCAAGAAGTGAAAAATATCGCAACTGAAGGCTCCGAATTAGCTAACTCCGCTTTACAGACTATCTCCATTAATGATGGTAACGGTGGCGTAATTACGGTTAATAAAGGTCAGGCAGGCTTCGGTGTTACCGGTAAAACCGGCGGCGTGGTTGAAAGCAAAGTTGATGGTCAAAACTTGGTAGTAGACTTAACGGCAGCTGCTAAAGAAAAGATTAACAACGCAGCTGATAAAGACTTGTCCAATTTAAGCGATAAAGGTAAAGACGTTATCAAAGAAACCAGTCAGAATGCGGTTAATGTAACAGGTGGTACTAACATTACGGTAACTCCTTCCGACGTTAACGGTGTTAAGACATTCGATGTTAACTTGAATAACCAAATCGACCTTGGTACTACCGGTTCTGTAAAAGCAGGCAATACAACGGTAGATAACAATGGTGTAAGCGTAGGCTCCAGCACATTGAACGGTAGCGGCTTAGCCATTACCGATGGTCCTTCCGTAACTAAAGACGGCATCGATGCAGGCAATAAAGTCGTTTCCAACATTGCTGATGGTGTAAATGCCGGCGACGCTGTGAATAAAGGCCAGTTGGATAAAGTAGATACTAAAGTTACTGACTTAACCGGTAGAGTTGACGGTCTCGACAAAGGCCTTAAAGACTTGGGAACTAAAGTTGACGGCTTAGGTCAAGAAGTTAAAGACCTTGGCACAAAAGTTGGTGACTTGGATACTAAAGTAGGTAATTTAGACACTAAAGTTGGCAACCTTGATACTAAAGTAACCGATTTGGACAAAACCGTAAAAGGCTTTGATGGTAGAATTACTGATGTTGAAAAACTCGCCGGCAGTGCTATGCAGGGAATCACGATTGGCACTGACACCAATAATGAAGATGAACATGTAAATCTTACTAAAGATAATAGTCGTATGGACATTGTTGGTGCTACCGATGAAAAAGGTAATAAGTCAATTGTAACGGCGGTTGAAGGCAATAAAGTTACTGTTGATCTTACCGATACGGTAAAAACTAAGATTGATAATGCAGCAACCAAAAATATGGACAATTTGACTTCTGAAGGTAAATATAATGTTCGAAAATTGGTGCAAGCAGAAGGTGGCGACGAATATGTTGATGTTAAAACAATTATGAATCCTGATGGGTCAAAAACATTTAATATCAGCATGACTAAAGAAGCGGTTGAAGAGTTTACTCGTGAAACCGGTTGGTATATTCCGGGAGATGATGAAACAGAAAATACGGTTACAACTGAAAGAACTGGATTCCGTAATGCAACTACAACTCCTACAACTCCTCCTAAGAGAAGCGGTTTGAAATATACTGACAACTTCAAAATTGTTGGCGGTACAGAACTTGAATTAAATGATGACTTACATGTAGGTCATTCATTAACGATAGGTGCAGTTAATGGAGAAGATCAAGATGCATCACAAGGTGGTGTAGCTGAAATAACTGCTCAGGGCTTCCACGTTGGTGAATCGTCATTAACAGGTAATGCGTTGACTATAGGTGGTGTCAACGATAGTAGCGTGGCTCAGTTGACGAAAGCTGCCTTAACATTCGGTGATGTGACTGATGGAACAGTAACAGCATCAACTACTTTGTCGAAAGATGGTTTGGCTGTTGGTGATACTAGCGTAACATCCGAAAAAGTCGCTGTAGGTAAGTCTTCGCTTACTAGTGATACACTTACAGTAGATGGAATCAAATTAGCTAGCCAATCAACTACTGAAAGAGGTTTGATCACTTTAGACAATGTGGCTCAAGGGGATATTTCCAAATCTTCTAACCAAGCAATTACCGGTGCTCAGTTGTATCCTATTAAAACGCAAGTTGACAACAATACAGCTGCAATCGGCGTAATTGGTGAAGTAGTAAATGCGCAAGGTCAGGCAATCCAAGGATTGTCTTCCGAAATTCAAAACGTACGCAATGAATCCGCTGAAGGCGATGCAATGGCAGCTTCCTTAGCCGCATTGAATCCGCTTCCATATGCTGAAGGCGAACGTGGACAGATTATGGCCGGCTTAGGTACTTACAGAGGCAAACAAGCATTGGCAGTAGGTTATGCTTACGCGCCGGATAGCGATCAGCAATACACTGTAGGTCTCTCCTATGGTCAAGGCGGTAAAGCTATGGCTAACTTGGGTGCTACATTCCGTATCGGTTCCGGAGAAACAACCAAACCTGGTACCTCTGTAGCTGCAGTTCAAAACAAAGTTCAAGCTTTAGAAGCACAGAATAAAGCGCAACAAGCTAAATTCGATGCTGAATTGGCTGCCAAACAGAACCAGATTGATGCTCAGAACGATCGCATTGCTAAATTGGAAGCTTTGGTACAGCAGTTAGTTCAACGTTAATTGGATTGTTTAGTAGTGAATTACAACGTATTGTCTAATTGTAGAAAAATTTGTTGGCGGTGTAGATACAATTGAATAAAGTGTAAGTAAACAAAACGTGTGATATGGAGAGATAAGACTCTTTGTATCTCACGTTTTTGTGTATGAAGATAAAAAAATGATTTGTGACGGAAATAATCAATTAAATGATGTTTTTTACAAGTGTACATTATGAAAAAATATGAATGAGAAAAATGAAGAGAGTTCATGAAAAAAATTAATTAATCGATTAGTAAACGATTCGTGTTATTTCATTTTTAGCATTAATAGAATTCATTATTTGATGAAAATAAAATAATACTTTAAAAGTTTAGATTTTATCTGTGTTGTTGATTTACAGTGATAAAAAAGTTATGAAATAAAATTATTCAATATGTTAAAAGCCAATAAATAAGCTGTTTTTAGTTTGTTGACATGATTATTGAATGAACTATATATTACACTCTAATAGAAAAAGAAATCCAATTATTTAGATGTAAGCATAAAATTTTAGTATGAAAATCCTATTTTATATTTTCGAATTTATTGATAAAAATTTATATTGTAAATTTGTAAAAGAAAAGTGGTTGAGTGATTTTTGTGTTAAATTTTATGAATAAATTGGTGTGTTTTTTGGTTTATTGGTAATGGACATATCTTGTGAAATGGGAGAAGTTTGCAAGATAAAGAAGTTTGGAGGCGTACTGAATGAATAAGATTTTTAAAATCGTTTGGAGTAAAACAAAGGGATGCTATGTTGTGGCTTCGGAGTTTGCTAAATCTCACCAAGGCGGTGTAACGCGTGCATCGCGCAAGGCTGTAACGGCTCTATTATTGAGTAGTATGGTGTTAATGCAGCATTCTGTATACGCAAGTTATATTACGGCGGATAAGGGCTTTATGGATGGAGATAACTCCGTAGGGTTTGATACCGGTAATGTAGGTTCGTATCGTTTATTATTACGTGGTATTAACGGGATTACTACAACATTGACAACATATGATAGTTCTGCTGCAGATGGTGTTGGTAAAGGTAATGCTAGGACGAGTTCAAATAAACAAGTATTGACTATCGGTTTAAGTACGGAATCTCAAGAGAAATTGAATCAAGCGGCGTCTTCTGCAGCATCGTCGGCGGCAAGTGCAGAAAGCTCTGCATCGAGTGCAACTGTGGCTGATAGCAGTGCATCTAGTGCTGTTTCTAGTGCAAGTGATGCTGAAGATAGTGCAAGTAGCGCGGAATCTAGTGCTAGCTCTGCTGCATCGAGTGCAGAAAGTTCTGCATCGAGTGCTGCTGAAGCATCTACAAGTGCCTCTAGCGCCGCCTCTAGTGCTAGCTCCGCATCAACAAGTGCGTCCAGTGCCGTTTCTAGCGCCACAGAAGCATCAACAAGTGCAAGCAGTTCCAAATCTAGCGCCACTGAAGCCTCTACAAGCGCATCTAGTGCAGCAAGTAGTGCAACAGCTGCTGATAGCAGTGCATCCTCCGCATCAACAAGTGCGTCCAGTGCTGAATCCAGTGCAACCGTAGCATCTGCCGGCGCCTCTAGCGCCGCCTCTAGTGCTACTTCTGCCTCAACAAGTGCAAGCAGTGCTGCATCTAGTGCTACTGAAGCCTCTACGAGTGCGTCGAGTGCTGCTTCTAGTGCTAACTCCGCATCTACAAGTGCGTCCAGCGCAGAATCCAGTGCCACCGAAGCATCCACAAGTGCAAGCAGTTCTAAATCTAGCGCCACTGAAGCCTTAACAAGCGCCTCTAGTGCCGCATCTAGTGCTACTGAAGCATCTACAAGTGCCTCTAGCGCCGCTTCTAGTGCTAGCTCCGCATCAACAAGTGCGTCCAGTGCTGAATCCAGTGCGACCGAAGCATCCACAAGTGCAAGCAGTTCTAAATCTAGCGCCACTGAAGCCTCTACAAGCGCCTCTAGTGCCGCATCTAGTGCTACAGAAGCTTCAACAAGTGCATCTAGCGCCGCCTCTAGTGCTAGCTCCGCATCAACAAGTGCGTCCAGTGCTGAATCCACTGCAACAGTAGCCTCCACAGGCGCTTCTAGTGCAGCAGCGAGTGCTACTGAAGCTTCTACGAGCGCGTCCAGTGCTGCGTCTAGTGCTACTTCTGCATCAACAAGCGCATCTAGTGCCGCATCTAGTGCAACGTCCGCTGATAGTAGTGCAAGCAGTGCAGCGTCGAGTGCAACAGTAGCCGATAGTAGTGCAAGCAGTGCAGCGTCGAGCGCAACCGCAGCCGATAGCAGTGCAAGCATTGCGGCATCGAGCGCAAATGCAGCTGATAGTAGTGCCTCCAGTGCGGCATTGAGTGCAACGGCTGCTGACAGTAGTGCCAGCAGTGCCGCATCGAGTGCAACCGCCGCTGATAGCAGTGCAAGTACTGCTACGTCTAGTGCCGCTGCGGCTGATAGTAGTGCAGCGAGTGCAGAGTCGAGTGCGACCGCCGCTGATAGCAGCGCACAAATAGCTGTTGATGCAGCCTCCACGGCAACAAGTGCGGCTTCTACCGCCAATAGTATTTTAGATACATTAAATCAGGGTGGTATTGCCGGCGGTACAATTGATGGTGAAGGTGCATTAGCAACCGGTAAAAATTCACAAGCAATTGGTGATTATGCTTCAGCTTATGGAACCAATGCTGCAGCTACTGCTGATAATGCAACGGCTATAGGTGCTAACTCTCAAGCAACTGCTGAAAATTCGGTAGCTTTAGGTGCCAATTCTGTGGCTTCTGAAGCAAATACAGTATCTATTGGTTCGGTTGGTAATGAACGTCGTTTAACCAATGTGGCAGATGGTGTTAATGATACAGATGCTGTAAACGTACGTCAATTGAATGAGGTATCTAATAAGGTTGGCGAAGTACAAAGTGAAGTCAAAAATGTTGGGGCATTAAGTGCCGCATTGAGTGGTTTAAAACCAATTCAATATGATCCGGCAGAACCAACTCAGATTATGGCAGCTCTTGGTACTTATCGCGGCCATAATGCAATGGCGTTAGGTGTTGCTCATTATGTAAATGATTCGACTATGTTTAATGCAGGTCTTGCTTATGGCAGTGATGATTCTAAAGTGATGGCAAATGCCGGCGTGACATGGAAGTTTGGTACGTCCTCACAAAAAGAAGCTGCAGCAAATCAGCAATTGGCTGGTAAGGAAGCGCAACAGCGGATTAATCAATTGACAGCGGCTAATCAGGCACAGGCTACGCAGATTCAGAATCAGCAAGCTGAATTAACTGCTCAGAACGACCGCATTGCTAAATTGGAAGCTTTGGTACAGCAGTTAGTACAAAAAAAATCTCCCTATACTATATTAATAGTTTTAACTAAGAGAACTTAAGAGAGATATAATTCAAGTGAAATTAAAAAATATCTCTCTGAGTCCTCTGTAGAAGGACAACTAAATAGTACTAAAAAACTCGTTTAAAAGCCATGACTAGTGGTTTGCAAATACGCATGAAAATTGTGTGTTTCTGACCTTAGTCATGGCTTTTTTATATTCTTAAACAATTCGTGTAAAAATAATGCTAAAATGATATAAATTTATTTACTAAATGGCAAAAATATATTGAGAGTAAGATGAAAATCATAGTGGCAAAAAACACAGATTTTATATAGATAGATTTAAATATTGAGATATATAACTAAATGATAATGGACTGAAAAAGTGATTAAAAAAACAATAAGTGGCATTAAAATGGAAAAAATAGAGAATAAAATTCCTATTGTGAAGATAGGATTAATGTGATATTCTGAATTGGCAATGAAACGAAAAATATCGATTTAAAAAGTTTGAGCTTTATGATGGAATTGTAATTAAAGTTTAGATAGTCCTTCATAAGTTTTTTTGATTGTTTGAGTTTATTTATTGGAAAATAGAACGAAATTATTATTCGAGTGAGTAAGGAGAAAAAATAATGAAAAAAAGATTAAGTGTGGGTAAACGTTTAGCGGTAATGGGAACAGTACTTGCTGTAACAGGTACTTTCTGGGGTGGACAATCTGTGTTGGCCGTGGACAATGCAGATGGCACAGGTAATGGTGTTGCCATTGGCACAGGCTCCACAGCTACACAGTCTAATGCCGTAGCAATTGGTCAGAATGCAAATGTTACAGGCGGATCCGCAACGGCAGTTGGTGCAGGATCTCAAGCAACAGGTGGCTTTGCAACTGCTTTTGGTAATTCCGCCTCGGCAACTGGCGCTCAAGGAACGGCCGTAGGTTACCAAAGCGTTGGTGCCGGGGCTGCCACAGCAGTTGGTTATCAAGCAAAGGCTAATCAGACGGGGAGTATTGCGTTAGGTAGTGGTGCTACAACTAGTGGTGCATCAAACTACATGATGGCTATAGCTGCCGGTTATCAAGCATCTGCTTCTAATGCGAAAGCGATTGCTCTTGGTGGTCAAGCAGTGGCCTCAGGTAATGAAGGTGTAGCTATTGGCGGGAGTTCCAGTGTAACCGGCAATCTTGCTGTGGCAGTTGGTGGTGGTGCTAAAGCAAGTGGTTTAAAGGCAATATCTTTAGGTAACTTAGCTAATGCTAGTGCCGAGAGTGCTACGGCGATTGGTTACCAGGCAACGGCTCAGAAAAAAGATAGTATTGCAATAGGTAATGCCTCTGTTGCTGGTGGTACGGGTAATTTAACAACTATGGCTATCGCTGTAGGCTATGCTGCAAAAGCTACTAATAATGAAGCAATTGCGATTGGTCAAAGTTCTACTGTTAGCGGTAATGAAGGTGTAGCTGTTGGTGGTGGTTCTAGTGTGACTGGTAACCTTTCAGCGGCACTTGGCGCTAATTCCGCTGTTAGTGTGATAAACGGTACAGCTGTTGGTCATGGTGCTAATGTTTCTTTGGCGAATTCCGTTGCATTAGGCTCTAATTCGGTAGCAGAATCCAGAACAAGCTTCAATACAGCCGCTTATTTATCCGGTGAAAAATTTTCTGCATCTCAAGGTGTTGTATCCGTTGGTAAAGCCGATGCTACACGCCGTATTGTTAACGTAGCCGGTGGTTATGATGATACTGATGCGGTTAACGTGGCACAGTTAAAAGCTGCTATAAATGGTAGTGCAGGTAACAAAGTAGATAGAGGTACTGGAGAAGGTTTATCTGTAGGTTCCAATGCAATAACCGGTAGTTCGAATGCTGTGGCGATTAGTGCTCCAGGTAATGGCACTGCTTCACAAGGTAGCATGCTGGCAGCTCAAGCTACAGCCGGTGCTACGACCGCAGTTGGTAGCCAGTCAAGAGCGTCTCAAGCGTTTGCGACAGCTTTAGGTTATAGTGCTAAAGCAGATGGAAATTCTTCGCTCTCGCTTGGCTATGCTGCTAATAGCTCAGGTACAAGAGCGGTTGCATTAGGTTCTATGTCTAATGCTGCTGGTGATGACTCTTTTGCTATGGGGAACAAGGCTTTTGCAAATAGAAAGTTGAGCATGGCTATGGGTCAGAATGCATTAGCCAACGGCACGCAATCTACGGTAATTGGTGTAAGTGGTGAGACTGCAGTAGGTGCACATAACGCTATCGCAATGGGTTATAAATCCTATGTAGGTGCCATTAATGCTGATCATCCTTCTGTTGTTACTTCTACAACTGTTACGACGGAGCCGGTGGATAATAAAACATCTGTAAGTCCTATTGATGGTACTGTAAATTATGAACTCAGTGAAGATTACTATCCGGTTACGACTAATGATAGAACTTCTACTGACCCTGAAAAAATTTATGAAAACTCCATTGCACTTGGCATGGGTGCTAAATCTTATGGTTTCCAAACATTGGCTATCGGTGGTGTTGCCGAAGCACATGATTCTAATACAATCGCAGTAGGTCTTGCTGCTATTGCACAAGGTCACTATTCTGTAGCTATGGGTCAGCAGGCTCGTACATCTTCCAATAATGCCTTGGCGATTGGCCATTATGCAGAATCCCATGGTGAAGAATCGACGGCTATTGGTTACTTCTCTCGTGTTGCCGGTGCTAATAACATTGCCTTAGGTAATAACACTCGTTTACAAGGTGTTAACAACTCTGTTGCTCTTGGTTCAAGTGCACGTGCTCAACTCAATAACTCGGTAGCTATCGGTCATAACTCTGCAGTCCTTCCTGATTCGTCTTTGACAGAAGCAGCTTACTTGACTGGTGAAGACTATGACTTAAGTCATGGTGCCGTATCCGTAGGTAACATTCAATACACGGTAACTGCCGGCAATACAAGTACTACGTACCTTGCCAATACTCGTCGTATTATGAACGTAGCCGGCGGTTACTTAGATACTGATGCGGTTAACGTGGCACAGTTGAAAGCTGCTCTTAAAGATATTAATATTGAAGCTGCTGATGGTATCACTGTAAATCGTGACGGTAATAAATTCACTATCGGTTTAAATGTGGCCGGTGTAGAAAATCCTTCTAACACGGTAACTATTACACCGAGCCCAAGTACTGGTGAAAACCCAACTAACCCAACAGATCCAACGGATCCTACAACTCTAACCGAGCCAACAACTCCAAGCTATCCTAACGCCGGTAATCCGGTACAGATCGGCGTAGATATTAACCCAATCGCTGTAGGTGGTGATAGTGGTAATGCTAATGTTACTCCGGGTGCTGCATTCAATGTAGTTGGTGGTGACAATATTACTACAACTGCGAGCGAAGTGACTGTCAACGGAACTACAGTCCCTAAATTAGAAGTAGCTCTTAACAAAGAATTAACCGGTTTAAACAGCGTATCTACTAACGGTTTAACTATTAAAGGTGCTGACGGTAAAGATACTGTTGTTATCAAAGGTGACAACATTAGCATGGGCAACAATATCATTCATGATGTGAAAGCCGGTGTGAAAGATAACGATGCTGTTAACGTAAGTCAGCTTCGTCAAGAAATTCAAGGTGAAACTCGTGTATCTGCTGAGGGTGCTTTCATCAAGAAAGACAACACAGCAGCTCAGAACTTAACTGCTTTGGATAACCAAGTACAGGCTAACAGCGAAAGCATTAGTTCCATCAATGACAGCATCACTAACCTCAACGGTGGTGTTTCCAACTTGAGCAACCAAGTAAGCAAATTAGACAACCGTCTTGATCGTGTAGGTGCCGGTGCAGCCGCTTTAGCAGCCTTGCATCCACAGGACTTCGATCCAAGTGCAAAATGGGACTTCGCAGCCGGTTACGGTAACTACAAAGGTGCTAATGCTGTAGCGTTAGGTGCGTTCTATCGTCCGTCTAACGATGTAATGTTCTCCGTTGGTACCAGCATGGGTGGCGGTGAAAACATGTTCAACGCCGGCGTAAGCATTAAATTCGGTAGCAGCAATGAGTACTCTAATTACTCCAAATCTGCGTTAGCCGAAGTTGTGTCCAACCAGGCTTCTACAATTGAAAACTTGAATAGCCGTGTAGCAAAACAGGAACAAGAAAACCAAGAATTGCGTGCACAGATTCAAGAAATCTTGAACCAGTTGGCTAGCAAATAATAATTGAATAGAAATCACTTACTGTAGGTTTTGTCGTAAAACTTAAGTTTTAACTAAAAGACTTATAGTGAGTATAAAAAGAAAGGGGCTGTAACGAAATTGAGTTTTTTAACTCACATTTCAGTTACAGCTCCCTTTTCAATTAAAACAAGGATATTTCC
>ENA-OQKE01000935-OQKE01000935.1-human-gut-metagenome-genome-assembly--contig:-NODE-935-length-14130-cov-3.453853_pt1 | contig 14130 bp, 9 predicted proteins | sample MGYA00242620_ERZ504787 | MGnify/ENA primary metagenome ERZ504787 (study PRJEB26092, sample SAMD00036349) | human gut metagenome | host: Homo sapiens | study: EMG produced TPA metagenomics assembly of... | reverse complement strand
AAGTTTAAATCTCAGATTTCGAAAAAGATGGCGGCTATGCTCCGGTTTACGGAAAGACAGGCATCTGCAATTCTGGAAATGCGGTTGTATAAACTGATTGGTCTGGAAATTGAAGCGCTGCAGAAAGAACACGAGACAACGCTGAAAAATATTGCCCGCTATGAAGATATTTTGAATCATTATGATTCCATGGCAACGCTGATCATGGAAGAGCTGGATGCATTTAAAAAAGAGTATGGAAGAAAGCGCCGTACTGCGATTGAAAATGCAGAGGCGGCAGTGTTTGAAGAAAAGAAAGTAGAAGAGCAGGAAGTGATCTTTTTGATGGATCGCTTCGGGTATGCGAAAACAGTGGATGTGAGTGTGTATGAGCGAAACAAAGAGGCGGCAGACAGTGAGAATAAATATGTTGTAAATTGTCTGAATACCGGAAAAATCTGTCTGTTTACGGATACCGGAAAAATGCATCAGATCAAAGTGATGGATCTGCCATATGGAAGATTCCGGGATAAAGGCGTTCCGATTGACAATGTGAGCAATTACAGCAGCAGTGAAGAACAGATTGTGATGATCTGTGACGCACAGCAGATCGCGTTTGAGAAGCTTTTGTTTGCCACAAAGCAAGGAATGATCAAGCGAGTAGACGGCAGTGAGTTCCAGGTGGCAAAACGAACCATTGCAGCAACCAAGCTCCAGGAAGAGGATGCACTGATCCATGTTGGGATGGTTCAGGAGAATCAGAATATTGTGCTGCAGACAAGAGATGGATATTTCTTAAGATTTCTGACAGCAGAGATTCCGGAAAAGAAAAAAGGTGCAGTCGGCGTGCGCGGAATCAAGCTTCAGAAAACGGATGAGCTGGAGCAGATCCATCTGTTTGAAGAGGGAACAGATACAAAAGTGAAATATGGAGAAAAAGAAGTGACCTTGAACCGTCTGAAACTGGCTAAGAGAGACGGTGTCGGGACGAAGCAGAGGAAATGATAAAAAAGTTACTGTTCACACCGGATGTTAAATATAGGTTCTGAACCGTCATGCTTGCATGTAAGGGAAAGAATCTATATTTAACATCTGGTGTGAACAGTAACATTTTGAAAATACAGGGTTATTGTTTAGCAGAGGAAATATTGACAGAGAACAGGCGGTGTGATAAGTTGGACACAGAAATATCAGAAAGTGGTGATAGAATGTCTGAGGTAAGAAAACATTTTGTTTTTCATGGAAAGGTGCAGGGCGTAGGATTCCGCTACACTGCAAAATATCTTGCGTTGTCACTGGGACTTACCGGATGGGCGAGAAATGAGTGGGACGGCACTGTGACAATGGAAGTACAGGGACGGGAAACGCTGATCAACAAGCTTCTGGTGGGACTGAATCAGAATCAGTTTATCTCCATCGAGTGGATCGATACAAGAGAGATTCCACTGGAGGAAGAGAAGGCATTTTCTGTGAAATGAAGGAAAGAAGAACTTGGACAATAGCATAGAAAGGACAGGGAGAAGCAGGATGAAATTAGGATTTATCGGAACAGGAAATATGGCAGGAGCAATCATGGGGGGGATCATCGGTCAGGGGATCATTCCAGCATCGGAGATCATCGGATCGGATGTTTTTGCAGCGGGAAGAGAAAAAGTAAAAGAGCAGTATGGAATCCATGTGACCGCGGATAATAAGGAAGTAGTGGAGAAAGCGGACAAATTTATCTTGTCGGTGAAGCCGCAGTTTTATGCGTCCGTGATCGAAGAAATCAAGGATGTTGTCCGGGAAGATCAGATCATCATCACGATCGCACCGGGAAAAACGCTCGAGTGGCTGGAGGAGAAATTTGGCAAACCGGTGAAGATCGTCCGTACGATGCCGAATACGCCGGCTATGGTCGGAGAGGGGATGACTGCGGTCTGCGCAAATGAAAAGGTAACCGAAGAAGAGCTTGACGAAGTGCTTACGCTGCTGGGGGCATTTGGAAAAACAGAGGTTGTTTCCGAGCATCTGATCGACGTGGTCGTATCCACAAGCGGAAGTTCTCCGGCATATGTATTTATGATGATCGAAGCAATGGCAGATGCGGCAGTGGCAGATGGAATGCCAAGACCTCAGGCGTATAAGTTTGCCGCTCAGGCCGTGATGGGAAGCGCCAAGATGGTCCTGGAGACCGGAAAACATCCGGGTGAACTCAAAGACATGGTATGTTCTCCTGCGGGAACAACGATCGAAGCAGTGCAGGTACTGGAAGAGCGCGGTTTTCGAAGTGCTATTATCGAGGCAATGCGTGTGTGTGCGGAAAAATCCAGAAATATGTAGAGTAAAGTGACAGGCATGAGGGGGAAACGGCGATGGAGATTCATGGAATTCAGAAAATGACACTGTTAGATTATCCGGAAAAAGTGGCGTGTACGATTTTTACGGCGAGATGTAATTTCCGCTGTCCGTTCTGTCATAATGCTTCTCTGGTGACACATGTAGATGCGGCGGCAGCAATTTCCGAGGAGGAAGTGTTTTCATTCCTTGCGAAACGGCAGGGGATTCTGGATGGTGTGTGCATTACCGGAGGCGAGCCTCTGCTTCAGCCGGATATCGAAGAGTTTATCCGGAAAGTGAAAGAGCTCGGTTATCAGGTCAAGCTGGATACCAACGGCAGCAATGTATTGCGTCTGAGACGGCTGGTGGAACAGGGGCTTGTGGACTATGTAGCAATGGATATCAAAAATGCTCCGGATAAGTATGGTATGACTATTGGAATTGAAGAATATGATATGTCCAATATTTTTCAGAGTGTGGATTTTCTGATGTCTGGGGATGTTCCCTATGAATTTCGCACCACGGTTGTGCGGCAGTTCCATAAAAGGGAAGATTTTGCTGCTATCGGGCGATGGATCAAGGGGGCAAAACAATATTATCTGCAGAGCTTTGTAGATTCCGGAGATTTGATCTGCCCCGGAATGAAGGGGTATACAAAAGAGATTATGGAACAGGCGCTGGAAATTGTGAAGAGGAACATTCCAAATGCAAAGTTAAGGGGTGTGTAGGTTACAAGTTATTTCAACAACAATTGTTAGAAAAGCCTGAAAATTCAAGAAAATAGACGGTTTCATGGAGGGAGGATGTGACTCAAAACGGGTCATACCCTCCCTGTATTTTATTGTTCATGTATAAAAGAGCGAAATCATGTAATAATCAGCCACTGTTTCTTAGTATAATTTCCTCAAAAAGTGTTACGTTTCTATTTTTTTTATTATTTTAGAAAATTCCATATTTTTCTATAATACAGATATCAAAAACAGAGACGAATAAAAAGGGAGGAAACGATAATGAAGAAAAAGAGAATGCTGGCACTTCTTTTGACAGTAGCAATGGCAGGAACGATGCTTGCAGGATGCGGCAGTTCCGATGGCAAGGAAGACGAAAAAGGAAAAAATCAGGCAAAGAGTGAAGGAAAGGTGTACTATCTGAATTTCAAGCCGGAGCAGGCAGATGACTGGGTAAAACTTGCAGAGACCTATACAGATGAGACTGGTGTTCAGGTGGATGTACAGACAGCTGCTTCCGGGACGTATGAATCCCAGCTGAAATCTGAGATGGCAAAAGAAGAGGCGCCGACCCTGTTTCAGGTCAATGGTCCTGTCGGTCTGGCATCCTGGAAAGATTACTGTTATGACCTGTCAGACAGTCAGATTTACAAGGATATTTCCAGTGACGATTATGTGTTAAAAGAAGGAGATGAAGTCAAAGGAATTGCGTATGTAGTAGAAACATACGGAATTATTTATAACAAAGCGATCCTGAATCAATACTTTGAACTTTCAGATGCTGCTGTAAAATCAGTGGATGAGATCAATAATTTTGAAACGCTGAAAAAAGTTGCGGACGGAATCCAGAAACACAAAGATGAATTGGGGGTGGAAGGTGCATTTACATCCGCAGGTATGGATTCTTCTTCTGACTGGAGATTTAAGACACATCTGGCAAATCTTCCAATCTATTATGAATATAAAGATGAGGGCATTACATCCACAGATGCGATTAAAGGAACCTATCTGGAAAACTATAAGAACATATGGGATTTATATATTACAGATTCTACCTGTGAACCGTCTATGATCTCCTCTAAGACGGCAGAGGACGCAAGCTCCGAATTTGCACTTGGAGAGGCTGTATTTTATCAGAATGGAACCTGGGCATACAACGACATCAAGGATATGGAAGTTGCCGATGAGGACATGGGAATGCTTCCGATTTACATCGGTGCCAAAGGAGAAGAAGAGCAGGGACTTTGCACGGGATCTGAGAACTACTGGTGTGTGAATAAAAATGCTTCAGAAGAAGACATTCAGGCAACTCTGGATTTCCTGCAGTGGGTTGTGGAAAGTGATGAGGGACGCGATATGCTTGCAAATACGATGGGATTTGTGACACCGTTCACCACATTTGAAGACTATCTGCCGTCAAATCCTCTGGTGCAGGCAAATGAGGAATATAACAAGGCAGGCAAGACACCTGTAAGCTGGAACTTTACGACAATGCCTTCTGAAAACTGGAAAAACAATGTAGGCTCTGCACTTCTTGAATATGCACAGGGAACTGGAAAATGGGATGCAGTGGAAACTGCATTTGTAGATGGATGGGCAACTGAGTATCAGGCAGCGCATGCGGAATAAAAACATAGATTTGAGGCGGACGGCAAACCGTCCGCCTTTTCCATCAAGAGGAAGGAGAGAGGGACATGCAAAAAGCAATAAAACGATATTTCCCTGTTTTTGTACTGCCCACGATGATCGCATTTACCATTGGGTTTATCGCGCCGTTTTTACTGGGTATTTATCTTTCGTTCTGTAAATTTACAACCGTGACAGACGCCAGATTTATCGGGCTTGAGAATTATGGAAAGGTATTTCAGGATCCTACATTTTTACACTCTCTGTGGTATACCGTGCTGTTTACAGTACTTTCCATGTTATTGATCAATGTACTGGCATTTGCGGTGGCGTTGGTATTGACAAAACCAGTACGCGGGAAAAATATTTTTCGGACTGTATTTTTTATGCCGAATTTGATCGGTGGAATTATTCTGGGATATATCTGGCAGCTTCTGTTAAACGGAGTGCTTGCACATTGGGGAAAAACACTTACATATTCCGGGACCTACGGGTTGATGGGAATGATCATTCTGGTGTGCTGGCAACAGATTGGATATATGATGATCATCTACATTTCCGGCATTCAGAATATTCCCGGAGAGCTGATCGAAGCGGCGAAGATTGATGGAGCCAACTCCTGGCAGGTACTTCGCAAGGTCATTATTCCGATGGTGATGCCGTCGATCACGATTTGTACATTTTTAACGTTAACAAACGGTTTCAAGTTATTTGACCAGAACCTGGCACTGCCCAATGGTGCACCTTCGAAAATGTCAGAACTTCTGGCGCTCAATATCTTCAATACGTTCTATGGAAGAGCCGGTTATGAAGGTGTTGGTCAGGCGAAGGCAGTAATCTTCTTTCTGATCGTTGGTCTGGTTGCCGTGATTCAGAATCGCATGACAAGATCAAAGGAGGTGCAGCAGTAGTGAACAAAAAATTAAAACATGGCTGGCTGGTTACGCTGATCTTCTCTGTTATCAGCCTGCTGTACTTATATCCGATCATTCTTGTTGTGATCAACTCATTCAAGAAAAAAGCATACATCAGCCGGGTGCCATTTGATCTGCCAAAAGACAATATGTTTGTAGGATTGGAAAATTATATCCGCGGAATCGAGCAGACAAAGTTTTTTGAGGCATTTAGCTGGAGTCTGTTTATCACCGTGGGCGGAGTTGCAGTCATTATCCTGTGCTGTTCCATGTGTGCATGGTTTATCAGCCGGGTGAATACATGGTGGACAAAACTGATCTATATGCTTTGTCTGTTTGCCATGGTGGTGCCGTTTCAGATGGAAATGTACACTTTGTCCAAGATTGCAAATATGCTCAGACTCAATACTCCATGGGGGCTGATCTTCATCTATCTGGGGTTTGGTGCCGGGCTGGCGGTATTTATGTTTACCGGATTTATGAAGTCCATTCCACTGGAGATCGAAGAGGCGGCAATGATTGATGGATGTACTCCGATCCAGACTTTTTTCAAGGTGGTCCTGCCAATCTCAAAACCGACTTGCATTACGGTAATGATTCTGCAGGCAATGTGGATCTGGAATGATTATCTGCTTCCGTCTCTGGTGCTGGATACGAAGAAATACCGGACGATTCCGATCGCAGTACAGTATTTAAAAGGTGGATATGGATCTGTGGATATGGGAGCCATGATGGGAGCGCTGGTACTTTCTATCATCCCGATTGTAATCTTTTATCTGTGCTGCCAAAAACATATTATAGAAGGTGTCGTGGCAGGAGCTGTGAAGGGATAAGGCTTGTAAGAAAAAAGGGAATGGATTAAAATAAAGAGGACAGATCAATAAAAAATCTGCCATGCAGCCAACAGAGGGGCATGGCGGATTTTTTGGCATGTATCAGAGGGGGGACGGACATGATCACGATATTGATTGCAGATGACGAAAAACTGGAGAGAAACGGGATCAAGTTTCTGCTGAAACGAGAGCAGGAAGAACTGGAGATTTTAGAGGCAATAAACGGGAAAGATGCAGCGGGGATTTTGCAGAAAAAACAGGTGGATATTTTGTTTTCGGATATCAAAATGCCTTATATGACAGGGCTCGAACTGGCGAAAGCTGCACGGGAGTTGCAGCCGGAGATCGAGATAGTGATTTTTAGCGGATACAATGATTTTTCTTATGCGAAGGAGGCGCTGCATTACGGAGTAGTCGATTATGTGCTAAAGCCGGTAGATCCGGGAGAGTTTCATAAGACGTATTGTTCTGTGAGAGATCATATTCTGGAGAAGAATACGCAGAAAGGAGAAATTGCAAGGCAGCAGGATGATCTGGGAAAATATTTTCTGCAGAATTTTTTGTATGACGGCAAAGAAGAAAACGGGACAAAAGCTGCGGAGCTTTTATGTCAGGATGGAGGGCAGTATACTCATATGATCCTGGCAGGCGGCGAGGACTGCTTTTTTGAAGTGGATGAAGAAAAGCTTTTGGGTCAGCTCAGAGAGCACATGTCCCGTCAGTTCCTTTATCTGAATGTGGCAGCAAATGAGTCCTTATTTCTGTTTCAGGAAAGATATGCAGATTATGAGACAGTGGCAAAAGAGTTATATCAGTTTTTTAAGAATAAGTACGATGAGGAGTGCTATTTGGCAGTAAGTGAAGAAATTACAGACTGGCAGGAACTTCCTGAAGTATTTTCCGGTTTAGAGGAGGTACTGGCAGAAAAATTTTATCAGCCCAGGCAGAAGATTTTCTTTGCAGGGGAAGTGCAGGAGACCAGAGAAATGGATGAGGCAGAAGAATCTCAGGTCCTGAATAATATCAAAGAGGACATTCAATATAAAGACAGTATCCATCTACGGCAGGATTTTCAGAAGCTGGAGAGAAAATATAGAGAAAGTATGAAATTTTCAGAGATGTATGTGAAATTTGTATTTTCTAATATTGTCAAAGATATTTATGAGGAGATCAATCCAGGAGATGTGAAAGCATTGTCAAAAATGATCGACAGGCTGTACCGCTGCAGGAAAATTGAAGATGTACTGGCAATTACAGAACAGGTAGTCTGTGAACTGGAGAAATTTGTACAGGAGCAGAACAAAGGATTTCGGAATGAAGTTATGAAAGTGAAACAGTACATTCACCATCATTATGCAGAAAATCTCAATGTAGAGAATCTGGCAAGGCAAGTCTATCTCTCCCCGGGATATTTAAGTGTTGTATTCAAGGAGGAGACCGGAGTCAATCTGAACCGTTATGTCCGGGATATCCGGATGAAGAAATCCAGGGAGCTTCTGGAAAATACCAGTATGAAGATCTCGCAGATCGCAAAAGAGGTTGGATTTTCCAATAATTCTTATTTCTGCAGGAGCTTCCGGGAGTATTTTGGCAGCACACCGGAGTCTTGCAGGAAAGGGAGTATGAGTGATGAAGAAGCTTCTTTATCGGTTTCATAATTTTAAATATCGATATAAGCTGATGATCCTGATTTTGATCGCTGGGATCATTCCGACACTGATCGTGACATGCTATATGCAGATGGGAATGATGAACACGCTCAAGAAGCGGGAAATGGAAAATATGCAGGAGTCTTTAAAACAGGCAGTCGATGCAATAGACAATCAGGCGCAGATTTATGAAAATCTGATTGATTATCTGTCTTATTCGGGAGACCTCAGGAAAGTGCTGAAAATGGAACGTGCATCAGATTTTAATACATATCTGAAGTATACTCAGGTGGCAGATCCGTTGTTGAATATGCCGCAGGTGTATCACAAAGAAATTAAAGGGATCACGCTGTATGCGGATAATATTCAGGTTGCCCATGGAAGTACACTGGCTCCTTTGTCGGAGATTCAGGGAGAAAACTGGTATCCCAGAAACAACAGAAGTCTGATTCGCTGGTATGTACAGACTGGAAGTCAGAATAAAGTGATTGTAGCCCGAAAGTTTTATGACGGGAGCAGTGAGATAAATGCTGTGCTGAAGATCACACTGGATTATAATAAATTGTTCGAACCGTTTGAAAAAATCATGGAATCTGATTTTGCCGGAATTGTCTGGGATGAAAACGGCAATGTCGTGTATTCCTGCAATAAAATTCCCGCTAAATATGAGACCGGGAAGGTGGATACAATTTCGGAAGTACAGAAAAGTTTTTCCAGTGTGACAAAGGAGATGGAAGGGAATCAGTGGAAATTCTGTTATTTTTGTCCTACGGATACGATTATGGAATCGGCAAGATATTTGATGTTGAAAAATCTGCCGCTTCTGACAGCCTGTATTCTGCTGATAGGAATCTTAAGCTATTTCTTTTCCAGACGTCTGGTCTGTAAGCTGGAACAGCTGACGGAAAATATGAATCAGATCCACAGTGGAATCCGGGAAGTGACCGTACAAAGTGATTCCAAAGATGAGATTGGTGTGCTCATTCGTACTTTCCGGCGTATGATGGATGAGATCAATAAACTGATCTCAGAAGTATATGAAGCGAAAATTGTGTTACAAAGGACAGAGATGAGGGCATTGCAGGCGCAGATCAATCCCCATTTCCTGTACAATTCACTCTCAATTATCAACTGGAAGGCAATCGAAGCAGATGAACAGGAGATCAGTAAGGTGACACTGGCATTGTCTACCTATTATCGGACCAGTCTGAACCGGGGGGAGACAATGACGACAGTAGTAAGCGAGATGGAGAATATCCGTGCATACCTGAAAATCCAGCTGATTATGCACGATAATAGTTTCCGGGTGGAGGAAGTTTATGATAATACAATGGGAAGTTGTGAGATCCCGAAACTCATTTTGCAGCCATTGGTGGAAAATGCGATCGATCACGGGCTGGATGTGTCGGAAAAGATTGAAAAAGTATTGCGGATAAAGGTTGTGCATGATGAGCTGTTTTTATATTTTATGGTGGAAGATAACGGAAACGGAATGACAGAGGAAAAAGCGAGTCAAATCGTGACATATCGATCCAAAGGGTATGGTGTGCGCAATGTCAATGAACGGATCGTGCTTCTCTATGGAGAAGAAAATAAAATCCGGGTGGAGAGTAAAGAAGGAGAAGGAACCAGAGTATGCATACGGATTCCAAAGAAGAAGGAGAACGGACATGAGAAACAGGAAACAAAAAATTAAATACATACTGCTGTTATGTGTGTTCTCGATGTTCCTGATCGCTTCCTGCAAAAGATCGGAAACCGGTAAGACGGTGGAATCGAAAGAAGTGATAAACGCACAGTGGGAAAATGCAGCACACACACCGTATGGGAAATATCCCGAGCTTGTTACTTATACACTGGGGAAAATCGTTGGATCTAATAATGCAAACCTGCCTGTGAAGGCGACTTATGAGGATAATGCCTACACACGATACTTGAAAGAACGGTTGAATATTCAAAACGAAGATGTTCTGGAAGGGGAAAATTCCGATTCTTATGAGGAGGCCGTTCAGATTTTGATGGAAGATCAGCAGCTGCCGGATCTGTTGGTGGTAAAAGGCAGGGAGACAGTCAAAGAACTGGTCAGGCGTGGGATGGTCGAAGATCTTACCACAGTATATGAAGAATGTACCACAGAAAGGATCAAGGAAATGTATCAAAGCTACGGAGAAGCACTTCTGGAATCGGCTACATTTGACGGCAGACTCTACGCACTTCCGGATGCAGAGGTAGATCATGGAGCTTCTCTTTTGTGGCTGCGCAAGGACTGGATGGAACGGTTGGGACTTTCCGATCCTGTAACGCTGGAGGAAGGGATGGAGATTATCCGGCAGTTTGTGAAAGCTGATATGGCAGGAAATCAAGAGACGGTGGGGTTGGCAGGAAGTACGGATTTGGTTTCTGAAAACAGCGGAACCTATGGGCTGGATGCTGTTTTTGACCAGTATCATGCAAAACCGAGCCAGTGGATTTTGAACGATCAGGGGAATGTGGTGTATGGTTCTGTGACAGAAGAGACAAAACAGGCGCTGATCTATCTGCATCAGCTTTATGTAGAAGGAATTCTGGACTCCAACTTTCTGTTGCGGCAGCAGGAAAATCTGGATACACTTCTTAAAGAAGGAAAGTGTGGGGCTATTTTCGGATACTGGTGGGCACCGAACAATCCACTGAGTTTATCTTATAGTGCGGACAGAACTGCAAAATGGCAGCCGTATCTGCTGACTGGAAATGCAGCGACCAGGACACGTACATTTCAATCCTATGAAGACTGTCTGTATGTGGTGGTAAGAAAGGGATATGAGCATCCGGAGATCGTGGGGAAATATGTGAGTACACTGTTTGATTATGGTCGTTTTGAAGATCAGAAGCAGTCCGATGAAATCAATGAATATTTTTCTTTGAATGTGGATCCGACAGCAAGACCGTTGAATATCAATGTAGACTACTGGGATGCGATCTACAGAGTGCAGCAAAATATACAGGATGTTCTGGATGGAAAAACGCAGCAGAGCAAATTGAACGGATTAGAAGCTGCTTATTATAAAATCTGTAAGTCATTCCTTACAGGAGATGTGACCACGTCGAATGCATGGGCAGCATACACTTCCCGGATACAGGCAACGGGACTTTTGACGAAAGAGAATCTGGATGAAAATCAACCGCCTCTTTCGTTAGGCAGTCAGAAAATCAAAATCCCGGAAGAATTGCTGGAAGAAGAGAAGAATACATTTCTGCAGATCATAGTGGGAGAAAAGCCGCCTGAATATTTTGATACGTTCGTAAAGAAGTGGTATGAAAACGGCGGAAAAGCGCTCACACAGCAGGCGGATGACTCTTATAAAGAAACGATGAAATAGTTATAAACGCCAATATCTAGTTTTTGAAGGAAAACCTGCATACTAGATGTTGGTGTTTTTCATTGACATTCAAAAATGTGGGTGATACACTAAATACAGCGTTTAGCTGCAGAAAGGAGAGGTACGAAACATGTATCAAGTCACAAAAAGGGACGGGGAAATAACAGAATTTAATCTGACCAAGATCAGCGAGGCGATACGAAAAGCGTTTGAAGCCAGAGAAAAAGAGTATAATCAGGATATTATTGATCTGTTGGCACTGAAAGTGACTGCAGATTTTGAACCGAAGATAAAAGAACATAAAATTGCAGTGGAGGACATTCAGGACAGTGTAGAGTCTGTTCTGATCAAAGCAGGATACGCAGATGTTGCGAAGGGATATATCCTGTACCGCAAGCAGAGAGAAAAAATCCGAAATCTGAATTCTACACTTTTGGATTACAAAGAGATTGTAGACAGTTATGTGAAGGTGACAGACTGGCGTGTCAAGGAGAATTCTACCGTGACATATTCTGTCGGAGGTCTGATCTTAAGCAACTCCGGTGCGATCACAGCCAATTACTGGCTGTCAGAAATTTACGATGAGGAGATTGGAAAAGCACACAAGAATGCGGATATTCATATCCACGATCTTTCTATGCTGACCGGATATTGTGCAGGCTGGTCTTTAAAACAGCTGATACAGGAAGGTCTGGGAGGTGTGACGGGCAGGATCACATCTGCTCCGGCGAAGCATTTGAGTGTTCTTTGCAATCAGATGGTGAATTTTCTGGGAATCATGCAGAATGAGTGGGCAGGAGCACAGGCATTTTCATCGTTTGATACCTACCTTGCACCATTTGTAAAAGCAGACCATCTGACATATCGGGAAGTGAAAAAATGCATCGAATCTTTCATTTTCGGGGTGAACATTCCGTCCAGATGGGGAACACAGGCGCCGTTTTCGAATATCACACTGGACTGGACTGTTCCAAATGACCTCGCCAATCTGCCGGCGATCGTGGGCGGGAAAGAACAGGACTTTACATATGGTGATTGTAAAGAAGAGATGGATATGATCAACCGGGCATTTATTGAGACGATGATCGAGGGAGATGCACAGGGAAGAGGATTCCAGTATCCGATCCCGACGTATTCCATCACGAAAGATTTCGACTGGTCGGATACGGAGAACAACCGTCTGTTATTTGAGATGACCGCAAAATACGGAACACCGTATTTTTCCAATTATATCAACAGTGATATGGAGCCAAGCGACGTGCGCAGTATGTGCTGCCGTCTGCGTCTGGATCTGCGGGAACTGCGCAAGAAATCCGGTGGATTTTTCGGAAGCGGAGAGAGCACAGGTTCCGTTGGTGTTGTGACGATCAATATGCCGAGAATTGCATATTTATCGAAAAATGAGGAAGAATTTTACGAGAGACTTGATAAAATGATGGATATTGCCGCAAGATCACTTCATATCAAACGAGTGGTGATTTCCAGGCTTCTGGATGAAGGGCTGTATCCGTATACAAAGAGATACCTGGGAAGTTTTGATAACCATTTCTCTACAATCGGGCTCATCGGAATGAATGAGGCAGGACTGAATGCAAAATGGATCCGTAAAGATCTGACGCATCCGGAAACGCAGAAGTTTACAAAAGATGTTCTGAATCACATGAGAGAGCGGCTGTCCGACTATCAGGAAGAATATGGTGATCTGTATAACCTGGAGGCAACTCCGGCAGAATCTACCACATACCGCCTGGCAAAACATGATGTGGAGCAGTTCCCGGATATCATTACAGCAGCAGAGGACTGTGGAACACCATATTACACAAACAGCTCTCATCTGCCGGTTGGCTATACGGAGGATGTATTTGCCGCACTGGATATTCAGGATGAGCTGCAGACGCTGTACACGTCCGGCACCGTGTTCCATGCCTTCTTGGGCGAGAAGCTGCCCGACTGGAAGGCGGCCGCCACGCTGGTGCGCAAGATCGCCGAGAACTACAAGCTGCCGTATTACACCATGTCACCCACGTATTCGGTGTGCAAGAACCACGGCTACATCGCCGGCGAGGTGTACGAGTGCCCGTGCTGCCACGAGGAGACCGAGGTGTACTCGCGCATCACCGGCTACTACCGCCCGGTGAAGAACTGGAACGACGGCAAGTCGCAGGAGTTCGCCGACCGTGTGGAGTACGACTTGGGGCATTCGCATTTGACGCGAGACGGCGCCGTAGCCGTGACGGCCGCGGCCGAGACCGTCGGGCAGGCGGGCTCGCACGTGACGGTTCCGGGCATCGAGAAAGCCTCTGCGCCCGACCACAGCACGCTTCCCGCAGGCCTCTACCTCATTGCCACGCGGACGTGCCCGAACTGCAAATTCGCCGCAGCTGAAATGGATGCCGCCGGCATCGTCTACGAGGAGCTGCTGGCCGAAGAGAACGTGGAGCTGGCGCAGCGCTACCGCATCATGCAGGCGCCCACGCTGCTGTCCGTGGCCGCCGACGGCTCCGTGGACGTGATCCCGGGCGCCGCCGCCGTGTTCCAGCACGTCAATGCGATGAAAGCGCAGGTGACCGCCTAACCGCCGGCTTCGGTCGGTTTGAAACCAGGGCGTACCCGTCACCACATTCGCGAACGCGGCATCAGCATACCAGCAGCAAGCGCCCAGCAACTTCCGGGCCGGATCGAAGGATCCGGCCCTTTTGCATGCGGGGAGGTGCAGTATGGGG
>ENA-OQKE01000915-OQKE01000915.1-human-gut-metagenome-genome-assembly--contig:-NODE-915-length-14513-cov-2.992865_pt1 | contig 14513 bp, 12 predicted proteins | sample MGYA00242620_ERZ504787 | MGnify/ENA primary metagenome ERZ504787 (study PRJEB26092, sample SAMD00036349) | human gut metagenome | host: Homo sapiens | study: EMG produced TPA metagenomics assembly of... | reverse complement strand
GTGAACCTGACCGTGCTTTATGATAATTCCCAGGCTGACGGCGGTACGGCCAGCCAGATTGCAACCAATTTCATCGGAAAGGGCGTGGACCTGATGTGCGGCATCGCAACTCCCATGGCGCAGGCAGAGTACGGCGTGGCTAAGAAGTCAGACATTCCTGTTATTTTCACTGCTGTAACCGACCCCGTAGCCGCAGAGCTGGCCAATGCGGACGGCACTCCGGTAGGCGAGATTACAGGCACCAGCGATAAACTGCCTGTGGAAGCCCAGCTTAAGATGATCCGCCAGATTCTTCCGGAAGCAAAAAACATCGGTATCATGTACACCACCAGCGAGGTGAATTCTGAATCCGCCATTGCAGAGTACAAGAAGCTGGCTCCCCAGTATGGTTTTGAAATCGTGGACACAGGCATCTCCTCTTCCGCTGATATTGCCCTGGCTGCCGACACCCTTATAAACAAGGTGGACTGCATCACCAACCTGACCGACAACACGGTAGTTGCCTCCCTTCCCGTTATCCTGGATAAGGCTGCCGCCAAGAATATCCCTGTATTCGGCAGTGAGATTGAGCAGGTGAAGATTGGATGCCTGGCTGCCATGGGACTGGACTACATCGAACTGGGCAAGCAGACAGGAAAGATGGCGGCACAGGTACTGCGAGGCGAGAAAAAAGCCAGTGAAATGAATTACGAAACCATCAAGGAAGCTGCCTTCTACGGCAACACACAGGTGGCCGGGAATCTGGGCATCACACTGCCGGAGGATTTGACTGGAAATGCAGCTGAGCTGTTCACTGAGATTGCCCAGTAAAGCTCTATCATTATTATCTGGAGGAACATCATGACAACGATTATTTTAGGTATCTTTGAAGAAGGCCTGGTGTACGCCATCATGGCCCTGGGTGTATACATCACATACCGGATTCTGGATTTTCCGGATCTGTCTGTGGACGGAACCTTCCCTTTGGGAGCTGCTTTTACCGCTACCGGCATAGCCGGAGGTTTCATCCATCCGGCTGCGGCCCTTCCCCTCTCCTTTCTCTTGGGAGCCATGGCGGGCTGCGTCACCGGACTTATCCATGTCAAGTTAAAGGTACGGGACCTGCTGTCGGGAATCATTGTCATGACCGCCCTCTACTCCATCAACTTAAGGGTTGCAGGAAAGTCCAACCTGCCTATCTTCAGCAAGGACACGATTTTCAGCAACCCATGGCTGGAACGCACCATTCCCCAGGCCTTAAGGCCCTATACAGTGACCATCATCCTTCTGGCAATCGTCCTTATCTGCAAGCTGCTCCTGGACGCTTACCTGAAAACCCGGTCCGGCTATCTTCTCAGGGCCGTGGGTGACAATGATGTGCTGGTGACCTCCCTGGCCAAGGATAAGGGCATGGTGAAAATCATCGGCCTGGCCATTGCCAACGGATTTGCAGCCCTGGCCGGCAGCGTGTACTGTCAGCAGAAGGGATTCTTTGAGATTTCCACCGGCACGGGAACAATTGTCATCGGTCTGGCCAATGTCATCATAGGCACCCAGCTGTTCAAACGGTTCGGCTTCGTCAAGTCCACCACGGCTGTTATCATCGGCTCCATCATCTACAAGGCCTGTGTATCCCTGGCCCTGCTTCTGGGGGACTTGACGCTTACCTTTGGAAACATTACTGTCTCCTTCCCGGTGACAGCCTCTGACTTAAAGCTGATTACATCCATTTTGTTCCTTATTATCCTGGTGGCAAGCTCCTCCAGGGGAAAGAAGGTGAAAAGCCATGCTTGAACTGAAGCACATCAATAAATACTACAATGCCGGTACAGTCAATGAAATGTGCCTGTTCGAGGACTTCAGCCTGACCATAAAGGACCATCAGTTTGTGTCCGTGGTGGGAAGCAACGGCTCCGGCAAAACCTCCCTCTTAAACATCATCTGCGGCAGCATTCCTCTGGATGAGGGACGAATCATAATCAGCGGAAAGGACATCACCCGGATTCCTGAATACAAGCGCCAGCGCCGCATTGGGCGGGTTTATCAGAATCCGGCCATGGGCACATGTCCGACCATGACCATACTGGAAAACATGTCCCTGGCAGACAATAAGGGAAAGGCCTTTAACCTCAGGCCGGGAACCAACCGGCTGAGACTGGAGTATTACCGCGAATCCCTCCGCTCCCTGGGACTGGGACTGGAGGATAAGATGGATGTGAAGGTGGGAGTCCTTTCCGGCGGCCAGCGCCAGGCCATGGCCCTTCTCATGTCCACCATGACTCCCATTGAATTCCTGATTTTAGATGAACACACAGCTGCCCTGGATCCCAAGACTGCCGAGACCATCATGGAGCTGACCGGAAAGATTGTAAAGGAAAAAAATCTGACCACTATCATGGTTACCCACAATCTGCGCTATGCGGTAGAATATGGGGACCGCCTCCTGATGATGCACCAGGGCCGCGCCGTGGTAGACAAAGAAGCCGGGGAAAAGCAGGCGCTCTGCATTGACGACATTCTGGAAAAATTCAATGAAATCAGCATTGAATGCGGCAATTAAATTAAAAAACAGACTAAAAGAGGACCCCAAACCGCAGGACAGCGGTTTCCGGGTCCTCTTCTGTTTTCTTTTATTCCTGCTCCTTAAAATACTTTTTCCGGTACCGTATGGACCGCTTCAGCGCCTGGACCATATCAGCCATAATCCGAATCTCCACCTCGTCGCAGTCATCCACAGCCTCCATAACCGCATTTTTAAAAATGTGCTTTCCATATCGTATGTTATCACAAAGCAGCACATCCGGAGTAATCTCCAGGGCATTGGCTATGGCAATCAGGGATTTAAGGCTCACCTGGGTACTTCCTGTTTCCACATTGGAAATATGGGGATTGGATAATCCCGTAAGCTCCGCCAGTTTTTCCTGAGTCATTTCTCTTTGTATTCTCTGTATCTTGATTCGTTTTCCTATTGCCTTATAGTCCAGTTCCATATTGTATATACAACTTCCTCTGCTTATTATTTACTTGACTATTGTAATCTTTGTATTAGTATATTATAATAAACTGGTCATTTTATACTTTGTAATGCAATACTAAAAACTCCTTTTATTTACAGCTAATAAGGAGTAAGTACAGCCGTTCGGTGATAGGTATTAAGTAATCAAAAAGAGTGTTGAAATATTGTAATTCACTTTTTCTCTGCCTTTTATGGACGTCTTTCATACAGGGGGGTTATTCATATGGTTGAAACCAAGAAAACATTGCGCCGGGAAGCCGTTACAGGGGGTATCTTTGAATGCAGATATGATAAATCCCTGACCCTGACGCAGGCAGACAACAGTCTGTTCCGGCTGCTGGGCATGAACGCAGGCAGTCTTAAGTCAGGTACTCCCATCTCCTTTCTGGACCGGATATGCGCGGAAGACCGCCCGATTTTCCTGGAAAAAATACGGTACCAGCTGTCCCGCAGCCGTGTATTCATGTCTGAGCTGCACATTGTGACCAGTGAAGGACAGCTGCGGTGGATTCATGTATGCGGGGAGCTCCTTAACGCGGAACAGGAAATTCCCTGCCTCCACTGTATCTTCCATGATGTGACAGATGCCAGGGACAGACAGGAACGGCTTGCCATAGAAAGCCAGATCTACGACATCATATTATCCCAGACCCAGGATATCATATTTGAATTGGACTGTCTTACCCGGGATATCTACTATTCTCCCACCTTTGAGAAGAAATTCGGTTACCAGATTCCAGTCAAGGGATTCCCTGACTCTATGTTTGCCACTGACATCATCCATGAGAAGGACAAGATACTTCTTCGACGCTGTTTTCAGTCCATCCTGGCAGGCCAGAACCAGATGCAGTGCGAATACCGTTTAAAGCACAGGAACGGCCGTTATCTCTGGGTCAGCGTGAATGCCACGGCCATCCGGGATTTAAGGGGCCGGCTCCTCAAAATCGTTGGCATCATCTCGGATATCAATGAGCAGAAGGAGGAGATACTCCGGGCAAAAAAGGACGCCCTGCTGGATCCCCTTACCAGCCTTCTAAACCGCAGGGAATGCATCCGGCGGATCGAAGCCTACACAAGGACCGAGGAAGAGATGGGAGCGCTGATTCTGATTGACATAGATAATTTCAAGTCCATCAATGATACAAACGGCCATCTTTTCGGTGACAAGGTCCTGGTGGACCTGGCCGCGGCCCTCCGTTTGGCCTTCCGCAGAAATGATATCACAGCGCGGATTGGAGGCGATGAATTCATTGCATTCATGCCTCACATACATGTCCGCGGGGATGTGGTGCCCAAGCTTGAAACCATTCTCTATTCCCTGTCCCGGTGCGCAGAGACGGACGGGAAGGCAGATGCTGCACCGGAGTCAGACAGCGCGGTTACCTTCAGCATCGGGGTCAGCTTTTATCCTGATCATGGAAGGGATTTTTCCTCCCTCTATGAAAAGGCTGACGCAGCCATGTACCACGCCAAACGAAGAGGTAAAAACCAATATTACATATATAAGGAAGATGCACTGGAGGCATAAGATTCCTGACCTGCCGGGAATAAAGTTGATGGGCGCACCCAAAAAGGGCTGATATCCAGCTTAGTTCATGCCGGATATCAGCCCTTCTCCTGTCCTGCAAAATCCCTTGTCAGGATTCCGATTATTCTGCAAATAACATAATCTTGGAAGCTGTGTTCTCATCATCTGACCAGACCACACATTTCTTTCCCTGTGTCAGGTCATCCAGAGTCACGATGTTTCTGGTGAGATACGGGAAGATGTTGCAGTCCTCTGCCAGTGTGAACTCGGTTCCGTCCGCAGCTGTCAGCACGGATTTGGATGTGCCTGCATCCGTAACCATGGACTTGACCTCCACATAATCAGGCGCCTTGGCGTCTGCCGGAAGGTTGGTGAAAATCATGACCGCATTGGTCATAGGCGGAAGGCTCATGGTCATGGCCGGCCCTATGTAGGCATAAATGGTATCCCCGTCTTTCACATCCTCCAGAGCTACCGGGAGACCTGTCATGGCGTCCAGGATATAAGTCATATCGTCAGCCACATTCAGGATGATTTCACCGCTGGTGCTCATGCCCGACTGATTGTCAATGGAAAGCCTGCCGTCCTCCATCTTTGTCACAGGCCCGTAAATCCGGACGGACTGGGGAACCTCGGGCTGGCTCTCTTCCATGCTCTCAATGGCTCCGGTCACCGACTCCACTACGGTGGTGTCACTCACGGTGGTCTCTTCTGTATTCTCTTCTGCTGTCACGGAGCTGCCGGACATTGTCTCGGCGTTGACACCTGCCGAGCATCCGGCTGCTCCCAGGGCTATGGCTGCACAAATTCCCACTGCATATAAATGATATTTTCTCAATATAATCTTCTCCTTTTCATCTGCCTCCCGGGAAGCCGTGGGCCTGCCGGAGGCACTTGTTATGTCTGTATGAGAAGTACATATCATTTACTGTCCATATCCAATAAAGTATTTCTTAAGAATTCTGAATTTAGAATGAACCTTATGACAAATGTTACAAAATGTTTACACAAATACGGTCTGCCTTTACCGGGCCATCTCGCTCTGAGGTCCTGCCTGATTGTGGGCATGGATGATGGTCTCGATTTCTTCCAGGTTGGAAGACGGCAGGTCTCCGGGAATGGTGTTCTTGACAGCAGCCGTGGCATTGCCGAAGGCAACGGCCCTGGCACAGTCACCGTCTGTACTGAGCAGCCCGTAAAGCGCCCCGGATATATAGGCGTCGCCGCTGCCGATCCGGTCCACCACCTCAATATCCCGGTACGGCTCCTCCTCATAGTACTCATCCCTGGCCGCATCGTATATCACAGAGCCAAAGGTGTGGCGTTTGGGGCTGTGGACGATTCTCTGGGTGGAGGCTACGATGGAGATGGGGAATTCCTCGGTAAAGCTCTTCATCATCTCCCTGGCCGTCCCCGTCTTTAAGAAGGTAAGCCTGGCGGTGTCCTCGGAACAGAAAAAAATGTCCACATAGGGAAGGATTCTCAGGATACACTCCCTGGCCTGGTCCCCTGTCCACAGATTTCCCCTGAAGTTAACATCAAAGGATACCAGGGTACCTGCTGCTTTGAACCGCTTAATCATCTCTATGGTGGTCTCGCGGATGTCCTCGTTCAGGGCCAGGGTGATGCCTGTGGTGTGGAAACATTTGGAAGCCGTGTACACCTCCTCCGGTATCTCGTCAATATCCAGGGAGAAAAAAGAGCTGTGGTTGCGGTCGTAAATCACTTTCGGCTTTCTGGGATAAGCGCCGTTCTCATAATAGTAAATGCCGACCCTGGCTGCGGGGGACTGGTCATACATAAAGAAATCATCGCTGACCCCGAAGGAACGAATCTTGCCTTTCATGAAGCTTCCTATATCATGGGCCGGAAGCTTGGATATAACGCCTGTGTGAAGACCCAGAAGAGCCGCGCCCACTGCCACATTCAGCTCTGCGCCTCCCACCTGCTTGACAAAGGTATCGCCTCTGGACAGACGCTCGTTATCCGGGGGCGACAGCCGAAGAAGCACCTGTCCTAATGTAAGAAGGTCAAAATTCCTGCCGTTTGTTTCTACCATATCATATCTCCTTTTCAAATAAAAACATATAAGAAACCATATAAGAAACGGCTAATACCTCTGAAAGGATTAGCCGTCTCTGGTTGTCTGATTGTCAATATCCTGATTTATCTCTGAACACGGCCTGAACCGTCGCCGCCGGCCAGATTCTCAACATCAGCCCTGGTTACCAGGTTGAAGTCGCCGGGAATAGTATGCTTTAATGCGGATGCAGCTACTGCATACTCCAGGGCCGCCTTCATATCCTTGCCATCCACCAGACCGCAGATCAGGCCTGCTGCAAAGGAATCGCCGCCGCCTACACGGTCAACGATAGGTGTGATGTGGTACTTTCTGGAGTGGTAGAACTCACGTGTCTTTCCATCCATGATGCAGGCAGACCAGCCGTTATCGGAAGCGCTGTGGCTCTCGCGCAGGGAACTGATGATATACTTGAAGCCGAACTTATCAGCCATCTGGTTGAAGATGTCAACGTATCCTGCCAGTTCCAGCTCGCCGGAGGTAACATCGGTGTTGCCCGGCTTAAAGCCCAGAACCTTCTCTGCATCTTCTTCATTGCCGATGCAGACATCAACGTACTGCATCAGGTTGGTCATGACCTTCTGAGCCTTCTCAGAGGACCACAGTTTCTTACGGAAGTTTAAGTCAACGGACACTGTAACGTTGTGTGCCTTGGCTGCCTTTAACGCTGCCTCGGTGAGCTCGATGGCCGCATCGCTGACAGCTGGTGTGATTCCGGTAAAGTGGAACCAGTCAGCATCTGCAAAAATCTCGTCAAAGTTGAACTGATCCGCAGTTGCAGTGGAGATGGAGCTGTGGGCACGGTCATAGACCACGTTGGAAGCTCTCATGGCAGAGCCTGTCTCCAGGAAGTAGATGCCCAGTCTCTCGCCGCTTCTGGCAATGTGCTTTGTACCTACATTATACTTTCTCAGTGCAGCCACTGCGCACTCGCCAATGGGATTAGCCGGAACTGCAGTAATGAATTCAGCTTCATGGCCGTAGTTTGCAAGGGAAACTGCCACATTTGCCTCGCCGCCGCCGTAATTGATGTCAAACTCGTCTGCCTGGATGAACTTCTCATTGTTTGGGGTAGATAATCTTAACATGATTTCGCCCATGGTAACAATCTTTGCCATTGTATGATTCTCCTTTAATCTCTTCTTATAATCTCTTTTTAATTATATTTGGAATGATGCTTACTGTAAGGTATCATCTATGCCCTTGCCGCTGCAACAGCTGCCACGAACTCCTGAGCCTTAGCTGTAACGGCTGCAAAATCGCCTGTCTTGGCGCCCTTTGTCAGGCTGCTTCCTGTTCCCACTGCGTAAGCGCCGGCCTTGATCCACTTGTCAACATTATCCACGTCTACGCCGCCGGACGGCATGAACTCGCCCTGTGGAAGGGGGCCCTTGAAGGAGCTGATGGCTGCAGGTCCCACGATGTTGCCCGGGAAAATCTTGATGATATCACAGCCGGCTTCCATAGCGGTAATGGCCTCGGATGGAGTCATAACGCCTGGCAGCATGGGCACTCTGTAACGGTTGCACAGACGGATGGTGTCCACGTTCAGGCCCGGGCTTACGATGTAGTTAGCTCCGGCCAGGATGCAGGCCCTTGCGGTCTCAGGATCCAGTACGGTACCGGCGCCAATTACAATCTTGTCATTGCCTTTATACTTCTCAGCCATCAGTTTGATGAAGCCAACCGGATCTCCGTCATCCATGGTCATGGTAAGCTCGATGAAGTTGATGCCGCCTGCGATGATGGCGTCAACTACCTTCTCACCCTGCTCATAGTTCTTTGCGCGAACAACAGCAACCAGACAGTCTTCTTTCATTCTTGCTAAAACTTGTTCTTTCTTCATCTTCATTCTCCTTCTCTTTAAATTCGCATATGCGAATCGCTTTCACAATTACGATTTGTATACCTAAATTCTAATCGCTGTCACATGATTTGTCAACAGCAAAACAGGTAAAAATATAAGTTTATTTTCCTATGCATGCCCGATGTAACCCAACAGCCGTGACAGCTGGGCTCCCTTATCGCTTACCAGGCGTCCCAGGGCGTCATAATCCTCGGTGGGTTTATACAGGCTGGAGACGCTGATGGCTCCCATCACATTACCATCCTGCCCAAATACGGGAGCTCCTACGCATTCCATGTGCTCTTCCAGCTCCCTGGCGTCAAAGGCATATCCCTTTTCACGCACCGATTTAAGTTCCCTCTCAAATTCTTCCCTGGTGCAGATGGTTCTATCCGTGTGCTTCTTAAAGCTGATGCGTGACAATACGCCGTCCCGGTCCTCATCCTCCGTGTAGGCCATGATTGCCTTGCCGAGGGATGTGCAGTAAATGGGATTTTTTGTTCCCACAGTGGCCGTGGTGATGATGGGATTCTCTGGTTCAAACTTGCAGATATACACAATGGAATCATCTGAGCGTATCCCGAAGAACACGGTTTTCCCCACCTCCCTGGAAAATGCCTTGAGCACCGGGTCAATGGTGCTTATAAAGTCCAGATTATTTGTATAGTTAATTCCAATCCGGTAGGCTGTCAGGCCGATGGTATATCTCTGCTTCTGCTCCCTTGCCACATGAATCATGCCGGTCTGTACCAGAGTGGTCACGATATCGTAGGCGCTGGTCTTAGGCATGTCCAGCTTTGCGCATATCTCATCCAGGGTAATGCCGTCCGTTTTTTTTGACACCAGCTTTAATATTTCTACGGTGCGCAGCGTGGTTCTGTTTAGTTTCATGGACACCTCCTGCTCAATTATTCGTATATACATCTTTTATCCGTATATACGATATCTGTTATTCAGTATACCTCAGTCCGCCAGGAGATGCAAGAAGAAATTACAATTAATACTGCCATAAATAATACTGCCATAAAAACCGTTTTTTCTACAGGGTCACTCCCTGTTTAAAGATAGCCATATCATGGAATCCTGCTTCCTCTGACTTGACCTTCCTGCCGGATGCAACAGCCAGGACGTAATTCAGCAGCTCCTTTGCCAGTTCTTCCTTTGTCATGTCCTCCACCATGCGGCCTGCGTTAAAGTCTATCCAGTTGTCCTTATGGCCTGCCAGCCTGGAGTTGCTGGATATCTTGACCGTTGGGACCGGGGAGGCAAAAGGGGTTCCTCTTCCCGTGGTAAAGAGCACCATATGGGCGCCGGATACAGCCAGGGCCGTGGAGGCCACCAGGTCATTGCCGGGAGCGCTTAACAGGTTCAGGCCCTTCACCTTCACCGGCTCGCCGTATTCCAGCACACCCCTTACAAGAGCGCTTCCTGATTTCTGGGTACACCCTAAGGACTTATCCTCCAGGGTGGAAATGCCGCCCTTTTTATTGCCTGGGGACGGGTTCTCGTAGATGGTCTGGTTGTGGCTGGTAAAATAGTTCTTAAAATGATTGATCAGGTCCACGGTCTTGTCAAACAGCTCCGGAGAGGCGCAGCGGTTCATGAGAAGTGTCTCTGCCCCGAACATTTCAGGCACTTCCGTAAGGATGGTGGTTCCGCCCTTGCTCACCAGCAGATCGGAAAACGCGCCCACCACCGGATTGGCCGTGATGCCGGACAGTCCGTCGGATCCGCCGCACTTCATGCCGATGACCAGCTCGGCGGCATCTATCTTCTCCCTGGAAAATGCGCCTGCGTAAGCTGCCAGCTCCTTAAGAAGCCCCATGGCAGTCTCCATCTCATCCTCCACATCCTGGCACTGAAGGAACTTCACGCGATCCTCGTCGTACGCTCCGATATAGTCCATGAGCACGGGAATGTTGCTGTTCTCACACCCCAGTCCCAGCACCAGAACACCTCCCGCATTGGGGTGGCGGATCATATCTGCCAGCACCTTTCTGGTATTCTCCTGGTCATCACCCATCTGGGAACATCCGTAAGGGTGGGGAAATGCAATCACGTCCTCCACATTTCCAACAGCCAGTGACTTTGCCTGGTTCTCAAGGGCCTTGGCAATGGAGTTGACACAGCCTACCGTGGGGATAATCCATATCTCGTTGCGGATTCCCGCTTTGCCGTCCGGCCTGCGGTATCCCTCAAAATACACATGCTCTGTAGGGGCCACATCGTTTTCCTGGGGAACATAGTCATAGGTAAGCACATCACCCAGGGCAGTCCTCACATTGTGCACATGGACCCACGCCCCCGCCTCTATGTCCTCCTTTGCATATCCAATCCTGAAGCCGTACTTCACCACTTCCTCTGCGGCTTTTATGAACCTTAAGGCAAACTTGTGTACCTGGGGTATGTCCTCTAAAAGGCTGACCTTTGCTCCTGCCACATCCAGAGTCTCCCCCTTTGCAAGGGGACGCAGCGCAACCGCCACATTGTCATTTTCATGAATTTTTACAATATCCTGCATGGCCATTCATTCTCCTATCATCTTTATTTTCTTTGATTTTGTGTGCCTGTTCCTTGTTTGCTGTTTCATGACTTTTTTTGTAAGTGCTTACAATTATTCTACTCATTATCAGGTCAGAAGTCAATAAAAAAATAGAAAAGTATTGCATTACTTACTGGGAATATGTATAATATACTTAGCTTGTAAGCGCTTACAGAATGTGAGGTTAGTTTATGAATATATATGATGTTTCTGAACATGCGGGGGTGTCCATCGCCACCGTATCCAGGGTACTTAACGGAAATCCCAATGTCAGTGAAAAGACCAGAGAAAAGGTCTTGAAAGTTATGGACGAGTTGGGTTATACTCCTAATGTGTTCGCCAGAGGCCTGGGGTTAAATACCATGAAAACCATCGGAATCATGTGTTCCGATTCGTCCGATCCGTATCTGGCAGGCGCCATCTACTATCTGGAGCGGGGACTGCGCGCCCACGGCTATGACGCCATTCTCTGCTGCACCGGCTATGACCTGGACGCCAAACAGAAGTATTTTGATTTGCTTCGTTCCAAACGGGTGGATGCCATCATACTGGCCGGTTCCAAGTTCGTGGAGATGCGTGCCAAGGATAATGCCTATATCATCGAGGCTGCTTCCGACCTTCCCATCATGCTGGTCAACGGCTTCCTGGAAGGCGAGAATATATACAGCACTGTCTGCGACGATCACGCGGCGGTGTACGGCGCCGCCAGCCAGCTGCTCTCCTCCGGACGCAGGCGCATCCTGTATGTATACACCAGCTATTCCTACAGCGGGGTCAATAAGCTGGAAGGATACAAAGACGCCCTCAAGGCAAAGGGCATCACGCCATCCGACGAACTCATCCGCCAGTGTCCCAAGGACATAGAGGCTGCCAGGGAGCTGCTGCTGTCCCTTCACAGGGAAGGATTGGAATTTGACGCTGTCATCACCTCCGACGACTCACTGGCCGTGGGAGCTGTGAAGTATGCCCATATAGCGGATATCTCCATTCCCCGCGATCTGAGCATCATCGGCTATAACAATTCCCTGTTGGCCCGGTGTACGGACCCGGAGATTACATCCATTGACAGTAAGGTGGAAGCGCTCTGCACCACCACGATCAACACTCTAATGGGGGTTTTCAGCGGCGTGAATGTGCCCAGCAGGACCACAATCGCTTCTGATTTAATAAAAAGGAAAACCACAAATTTTTAATTCTTAAGGAGGAATATCACACATGAAACAATTTATGGACAAGGATTTCTTATTATCAACTGATATGGCCAAGACGCTGTATCATGATTTTGCAGAGAATATGCCGATACTTGACTATCACTGCCACATCAATCCTCAGGAAATCTATGAGGACCGCAAGTTTGACACCATCACACAGGTATGGCTGGGCGGCGACCATTACAAGTGGCGCCAGATGCGTTCCAACGGCGTGGACGAGAAGTATGTGACCGGCGACAGCACGGACAGGGAGAAGTTCCAGGCCTGGGCAGAGACCATGCCAAAGCTCATCGGCAACCCGCTGTACCACTGGAGCCACCTGGAGCTGAGGAAGTACTTCGGATACCAGGGCTATTTAAACGGCGATACCGCCGAGGAGGTATGGAACCTGTGTAATATGAGGCTCCAGGAGGACTCCATGACGGTCCGCAACCTGATTAAACAGTCAGGCGTGACACTGATCTGCACCACCGACGACCCGGTAGACTCCCTGGAATGGCATAAGAAGATTGCAGAGGACGACACCTTTGATGTACAGGTACTTCCGGCATGGAGACCGGACAAGGCCATGAACGTTGAAAAGCCAACCTTCGGCGCTTATATGGCTCAGCTTTCCCAGGTCAGCGGTGTACAGATTACGGATTTTGCATCCTTAAAGGAAGCGCTCAAAAAGCGTATGGCATTCTTCGCATCCATGGGATGCTGTGTATCCGACCATGCTCTGGAGTATGTAATGTATGCGCCTGCTGCTGACTCCGAGGTAGATGCCATCCTTGCCAAGGGTTTAAAGGGCGAGGCGGTATCCAAGGAAGAGGAGCTGAAGTTCAAGACAGCCTTCATGCTGTTTGTGGCCCGGGAGTATAATGCCATGGGATGGATTATGCAGATTCACTACGGCTGCAAGAGGGACAACAACGGCTATATGTTCGAGAAGCTGGGGGCTGATACCGGATTTGACTGCATTAATAACTATGCTCCAAGCGCGCAGATGGCTGACTTCTTAAATGCCCTGAGCACCAATAACGAGATTCCAAAGACCATCCTGTACTCCCTGAATCCAAATGATAATGCTTCCATCGGAACCATCATCGGCTGTTTCCAGGAGAAGTTCCCCGGTAAGATCCAGCAGGGCTCCGCATGGTGGTTCAACGACCACAAGACCGGCATGACCGAGCAGATGACATCCCTGGCCAACTTAGGATGCCTGGGCAACTTCATCGGCATGCTGACAGACTCCAGAAGCTTTCTGTCCTACACCAGACATGAGTACTTCCGCCGCATCCTCTGCAATCTGATTGGAGACTGGGTGGAAAACGGCGAGTATCCGGCCGATATGAAGGCGCTGGAGGAAATCGTAAAGGGTATCTGCTACAATAATTCTGTGAAATACTTTGGATTTAAGCTGGATGAAGTAAAGTAAACTGAAACAGCATAAGGGGACTGCCTGATTGGGCAATCCCCTTTTTTGCTCTATACCTCTATTGTCCTCACGTTCACACCGGGGAGGCGGGTTTTCCCCTTCTCGCAAACTGCAGGAAGGCGGTTGCCAGCCCGCTTATGCACAGCATTGCGTAAAAGCTGATTCCCCTGCTTAAAAGCATCACGGAAAAGCTCTGGCCTGCCCCTAAAAGGGTGCGGTACAGCACGAGAAAGCTTCCCTCTGAGGCTCCCACGGAACCGGGAAGGGGTACTGCGGTGACTGCCAGACTCAAAATGGCCTGAAGGGCCAGGAAATCTTTTGCCGATGCGGATATGCCCAGGGCACGGCAGGCCCAGTAAGGAACCAGATAGAGAGCAGTCAGCTGAACCGCACTATGGATGAAGATTCTCACCGCCGCCAGGGGATACTGCCTCAGATAGGCTCCTCCCCTGCTGTACTCATCAATCAGTCCCTCCACCTTCCGGATGGCGCGTTTCCTGTTTTTTATGATTCCGGCCCTGCTCAGTCCACCTGCAATGCACAGCATTATTTTCTCCGCCAAAAGGCCATGGAAGATGATTAGCAGGATAAGGCCGGAACAGAATCCATTTACCAGTACTCCGAAAACCAGGAGCAGCCGTATGATTCTGCCCTGCCCCATGACAAAGGACAGATTGGCGCCCACCATAACGCACCCGTAAACCAGCACCGTCATCTGATACACCGCGGCTGTGGCCAGAAGGGAAAATGAACTGTGGGCTGCCCCAAAGCCGTCCCTGACCATATAATAAAGCTGCATGGGCTGCCCTCCCGTGGCGGAAGGAGTGATGGCGCTGAAATAAAAATCCGTGAACGCATAGGAAAGAGAGCGCCAGTACGGTACCTTCTTGC
>ENA-OQKE01000886-OQKE01000886.1-human-gut-metagenome-genome-assembly--contig:-NODE-886-length-14972-cov-3.048808_pt1 | contig 14972 bp, 17 predicted proteins | sample MGYA00242620_ERZ504787 | MGnify/ENA primary metagenome ERZ504787 (study PRJEB26092, sample SAMD00036349) | human gut metagenome | host: Homo sapiens | study: EMG produced TPA metagenomics assembly of... | reverse complement strand
CCATCCATGTAAACACAGGGAACCTTGTAAAAGCTGCATTTATCGTTCAGCTTCTTTTTCGCATTGTCACCGATATCCTCTGCCAGAATCAGCAGATGGACATGACGGGCACGAAGCTGCGTGTAGACGATTTCTCCGGTAGCCGTTTTTCTTGCACGTGCCGCCAGTCCCAGTATGCCCGTCACATCCTTCATTTGCTAAACATCTCCTTCAGCTTATCGTAGATTTCCTCAGGTATTTCACATTCCAGAGAACGTACCAGTGATTTTCTCTTCATCGCAGCCTCCAGCGCCTCTACACTGCGTTTCAGATAAGCTCCGCGGCCGTTGCGTTTTCCGGTTTCATCAATTTCAATTGTTCCCTCCGGTGTACGGACAATACGGATCAGCTCTTTTTTCGGAAGACTTTCATCGGTAGCCACACATTTACGCATCGGTATTTTCTTCATGTCGCATCTACCTCCTTACATCTTATTCTTCGTAATATTTATCATATTCATCGAAGTCGATTTCATCATGTATCCAGTCGCTCTCTTCAATCTCACGCTCTTCACGTTCGATTTCCGCAAGCTCCTCCTCAGAATAGATCGGCTTCATTTCATAATCCTTCTTGTTCAGGTCAAAGGTTGGCTTACGGCGCTCCTCTTTTTCCTCGTATTTGTCGTATTTCTTATAGCGTGGTTTTGCAGCGGACTTATCATCCTGCTTCGCTGATGCATCTGCCAGTGTCTCGAATTTGGAACGGTATTCCTGTTTTTCCTTCAGGTTCAGACCCTCCTGCTTCTGCTTTTCTCTGGCAATGCGGGCAGCCTTTTCCAGGTCGGTTTCTTCCTGCGGCTGTGCTTCCTCAACCACCTCTTCAACAGGGGCAGACACACTTGCTTCCTCAACAGCCGGTGACGCTGTGGCTTCCACAGGTTCACTGCTTTCATCCACAACCGGTTCACTGACAGCCTCTTCTGTTACAGCCTCCTGGAAGCTTACGCCTGCATCATCCAGACTGAGTGCATCCTGCGGCTGTGCGTTTTCTTCAAAGCGCTCCATCTGTGCAGCAAGCTTGGCCTCCTGCTGACGTGCCAGGAATTCCTCGCGCTGCTTCATTGCGATTTCCTTCCAGTTGATACCTGCTGCGTCCACATCGGTTTCCGCCTTGATATCGATTTTGTTTCCGGTCAGCTTTACAGCCAGCCGTGCGTTCTTTCCACGCTTACCGATAGCCAGGGATAACTGATTATCCGGTACGACAACGAGCAGTCCGCCCTTGCGCTCCTCACTCGGGATAACCGCCAGAACCTCAGCCGGAGACAGTGCATTTTTAATCAGCTCCGTCACATCCTCGCTCCATTCAAAGATATCGATTTTCTCTCCGCCCAGCTCATCGATGATAACCTGTACGCGCTGTCCTCTTGGACCGATGCAGGCACCGATCGGATCGATATTTTCATTGTGCGAATAGACTGCCATTTTCGTACGCTATCCCGCTTCCCGCGCAATCGCCTTGATTTCAATAATACCCTGGAAGATTTCCGGAACCTCTTTTTCAAACAGACGCTTTACCAGTGTCGCATCCCCGCGGGATACCAGTACCTGTGCACCCTTGGTTTCCTTGTTTACCTCTGTGATTACCACACGGATCATTTCACCCTCACGGTAGCGCTCATTGGGTATCTGCTGATTTTTCGGCATCAAAGCAAGAGTCTTACCGATATTGACAACACAGAATTTCTCCTCGACAGATTCAATCGTCCCCATGACCATTTCCTCCACCTTATCGCAGTATTCCTCATACACCACAAGCTTTTCTGCCTCGCGGATTTTCTGCTTCATGACATTCTTTGCCAGAATAACAGCTGCGCGTCCCAGATCGGCTATACTGACTTCCTCTTCCACAACACCGCCGAGCTCCAGCTCCTGATTGACGCGCTTTGCGTCCTCCAAGGAGATTTCCAGCTCGTCATCCTCTACGTTTTCAACGATCAGACGCTGCTGATAGACCTTTATATCACCGGATTTTTCGTTGACATCCACGCGTACCAGCGCATCCGGTATTTCGATATGCTTACGGAATGCCTTTGCCAGAGCTTCCTGCAGGGCATCCACAACGACTTCCTTGGAAAGCTTTCTATCGGTTTCGATTGCCTGCATCGCAGCCATAAAATCTTTTAATTTCATTTTTTATTCGCATCCTTTCTAAATTTTCACAGACAGACGGATCAGTGCGATGTTATCCATCTCGATTTCCGCCTTCTTCTTCACGGCCTTTGCCATGTAATCCAGATATACCGTATTGTTTTCAAACGCTGTCAGGGTTCCTTTTACATCATCCATGCCAGCCTTTGGATTCTTTAGCTTCACATATACAAATTCGCCGATGGCATCCTTGATCTGTTCTTCATTTTTCAATTCCCGCTCTGCGCCGGGAGAACAGACCTCCAGAAAATATTCACTGGCAATCATATCCAATTCATCCAGCATCGCGCTGATTTTTTCAGACTGTGCAGCACAGGTATCAATATCCATACTGCCGTCCTTATGCATAATCGACACCTGCAGAATGCGCATACTGCCTTCGGTATGCCAGGCAACATCATACAGCTCTATACCGTCTTCTGCCACAAGCAGAGTGATCAGTTCTTTCAGTTTTTGTATTTGATCCATAACATTCTCCTTTACAAACATAATGAAGGAGTGGGCTTGACCCACTCCGGTTGAAGTATCTGTACATAATATACCACGAAACAGGTCAAACATCAACCTTTTTTCCAAAAGGCAGAAAAAAAGCCGCATGTACGGCCTTTACTCTATTTTTCTACGATGGTTTTTCCGTTGTATTCACCACAAGAACACATTTTGTGCGGCACCTTGTACTCACCGCAAGCCGGACATTTTACTAATGTCGGTGCAGCTAATTTATAATGAGTTCTACGTTTTGCTTTTCTTGTTTTTGAATTACGTCTCTGTTGAACAGCCATGTTAGCACCTCCTACTTAATCTTCCAATTTGAATTCTTTCAACTTTGCTAAACGAGGATCGATTTCTTTGCTTTTTTCTTTTATGTAATCTTCCTCTTTGACAACTTCCCAACCGTCACCTTTAGGATACTGTGTCAGTCCTTCCTTCACAATTTTCAGGGGAACCTCCATCACTATCAATTGAAAGATCACCGGCAATAACTCTACGACATCACCTTTAACTTCGTGTACATCTTCGTCATCTGTCTTTTCGAAGGAGAACACTTCTAAAGATTTTGTATGGAAATCATATTCTACATCCTCAAGGGTTATAGAACACGGTACTATCATCACGCCTTCAATATCCAGATCCGCAAATACGCGTTCACTGGAAGCCTCGTAATGAACATTCCCTGATACCGTAACATCCTGCAATCCTCTGATCTGATGCATCTTAGAAAATACCTCGGGCTCAAATCGGATCATTTCGTCAAATTCGATCGTTGCATCCTTCGCCTGCAGCAGTTCCATTCTGGACCATTTCAAAAGAATCACCTCGTTGTCTGACCTATCCTATTATAAGGAAAATCTGCGACAAAGTCAACACCATCTTCTCTTCCATAGGCTAGCTTATATATTAAACCACAAAACAGGAGGAATGAAAAGTATTTTTTTCATTTTTCTTTTCATTTCCGGGATTTTACGTATTTTTTTCTTCCACCTTTAAAAGAAATGCAGAAACATCCTCATATACAAGCAGATGATCCGGTTCATTCAGTATTTCATGACGCATGCCGTCAAACAGTCTGGCACTGACATCGCTGTAGCCGACTTCACGCAGAAGTCCGGCTGCCTCCTGAAACTTCCCGCGACGGATGATACAGGGATCCTCACTGCCTGCGATAAAGCGAATCGGCAGTGTCCTGTTGCGCAGCGTCCAGTTTTTGCGTTCATAGACATCCTGCATCAGGGAAAAGAGGTTTTCAAATCCGTTGAGGGTAAAGGTATACCCGCAAAGCGGATCGTGGTCATAGGCACGCACAACCTCCATGTCCGAGCACAGCCATACATTGTCGCTGCCCTCCTCTGCAAAGCCATCACAATGATTACCGAATGCCATCTTCTGTATAAGCGGGCTGCGATAGTGTGCACCCTTCATGCACTTCATAAGCTTGCACAGCAGCTTTCCGGCACCGGCAGCCGGATTTTTGCTGGGACTGCCGCAGACAATCAGTGCATCAATGGTATCATCGTAGCGTTTCAGATAGGCTCGTACCGCCAGTGAGCCCATGCTGTGTCCAAACATATAAATCTTCAAGGACGGATACTCCCTGTGCAGCTGCGCATTCAGCTGCCGGATATCTTCTATCAGTGCCGCAGCTTTCGTTGTGCCCATATAGCCCAGATCATCTTCCCTGCGAATACTTTTGCCATGACCGCGATGATCATGCAGCACACACAGATATCCCAGCTCTCCAAGATACTGCATAAAGTCCATATACCGCTCCTTGTGCTCCGCCATGCCGTGTACCAGCTGGATGATTGCCCGGGGCCTGCCTGCAGGCGTGCAGCGCAGCACGGATATCTCTAAAGCATCCGCATCGCTGATAAAGCTGTATTCCTGTAATGTTGTCGTCATTGTGCTCACTTCCTTATACCTGCATTGTATCATACTTGTGTCAATTTCAACAGCATTGCCCGCAGCATTTTGACAAAGCCGTAAATGTGTCAAAAGCAGAAGCTGGCAGTAGTCATACAACAATCGCTATGGTATACTGAAAGACAGCAGGAGGTGATACCATGCGAAGCTGTGGAATTGTAACAGAATACAATCCGTTTCATAACGGACATCGCTATCATATCGAGCAGGCACGCAGAGTTTCCGGCTGTGATGCCCTGCTTGCGGTCATGTCCGGAAATTTCGTACAGCGGGGTGAATGCGCCATCGTTGATAAATGGACACGTGCAAAGGCGGCGATCCAGGCGGGATGCGATCTGGTGATTGAGCTTCCCTACCCCTATGTTGTGCAGCGTTCGGACATCTTCGCAAGGCAGGCAGTGGCGCTGCTACAGCTGGCCGGCATCGATACGCTGGTCTTCGGCAGTGAAACAACTGACATGCAGCAGCTTCACCGGTTGGCGGATACCTCTTACGAGCACTATCAGAAGCAGAGAAAAAACGGTATTTCTATGGCTAAGACGCTGGAAATGGTGCATGGACGTGTTGCCAGTAATGATATTCTAGGAATGGCGTATCTTCGTGCACTGAAGGACAGCGCAATTCAGCCTATCGCCATACAGCGCACCAACGGTTACCATGATGAGGACATTCAGCATGCCATCAGCTCTGCGACTGCCATACGCAGAGCCGTTAAGGAGAAAAAGCCGATCAGCCATACAACACCCATGGCAGAGGATTTGCAGGAAGGGGTTTTTATGGAGGACTATTATCCTTATTTGCAGACGCTGCTGCTGTGCACACCGGCAGAGGAATTGAAGAAGCGCTTACTGGTGGATGAGGGTATGGAGCATATGCTGCAAGGCAATGCCCGCAAACACATGGACTACGGTTCCTTTCTACAGGCATGCATCACACAGCGTTATCCACGCAGCAGTATCCAGCGAAGTCTTACCCATATTCTGACCCATACGGATAAGCAGGAAATCGACAGCCTTCCCCCCTGTACCTTTCTGCGGATTCTGGCATTCAATGATACCGGAAGGGCGTATTTGCGTGAGCTGAAGCAAAAGGAAATCGCGATCGCTTCCGCCTTTCATCAGATTCCAAAGGAGCATCGGGAAATTTTTCTGCGGACAACTGCCGCATACGCCTGTGCCTTCCCGTTATCCAAACGAAAGGAAGTCATGGACAGCGAGCTGCGCAGTCCCATGTACATCACATCATGACAGGTCTGCTTACACTTGTGCTGCTTGTGGTTGCAGCAAATCTTATTCTGTATCATTATTTCCCTGCCCCGCCAAAGCCACAGAGTGATCGAGTATACGACGTGGCGATTGTCCTTGGCAGTCCGACAGAGGAGAACGGCAGTCTGTCCCGTGTGCAGAAAACACGGATGGATGCGGCAATTACATTGTATAAAGAAAAGCGGGTCCGCTGTATTCTGATCAGTGGCGGCAGTGTGCGAAACACTTACACGGAAGCGGATATCATGGCGGCATATGCAATCAGATGCAGCATTCCAAGCGCAGCGCTTCTTCTGGAACGTCAGGCGAAAAACACCTATGAGAATCTGCTGTATGCAAAAACACTATGTGATGCACATGCATGGAAGCACGTCATTGTTGTGACCAGCTGCTTTCATGTGCGCAGAGCCAGCTATATGGTACGGAAATTCTTTGATGACTATGTGATGCAGAAAACCGCAGAAAAGGAAAAATGCAGGCATTATATAACTGAATACTTCCGCATGTGGAACAGTCTTCGCTGTGAGTTGATGCTGTATAGAAAAAGGAAGCGCTGAATTTTTTCGGTTATCAGGATTACAGACAGGTGTTATCTTCCTGGCAATGCCCGCTTTTCATTCATAGTGAAAAGACCCCTCAGATGACAAGAGGGGGTTTTTCTTCTGTTTGTGTCATAATAGAAGCATCATGTGTTTCCGGAATATACAATATCAAAAGGATTTACCGTATGATGACTTCAAAGCCTTACTCATCATACAAAATGCAATTTGATGAATTTTGAAAAATTTGATTACTTCAAATTGCAAACCATAATATATTCTTCTTCATTCTTATCCACAATTTCAAAACCAACCCGTTGATACATTCTGACTGCATAGTTTGCTTGCTGAACAGCAAGAGAAGCCTTTCTATACCCTTTCTCCTGTAAAACTACAAGCATTTGTCTCATCATCTCTGTTCCGATTCCAAGACCTCGATATTCCTTGTATAGGGAAATTGCAAAAGAAGGAGTCCGATCATCAATATGTCCGTAATCATTCATTATGCGAGTCCAGACTGCACCAACAACTTTTCCATCAATTTCTGCAACGAAAGCATTATCATCTTCTTTGCCAAACTCACTGATGTACAGCTGCAATTCAGGTTGCTTTATAATATCTCTCGATGGCGAATCCACACCCTCTGGAATGAATATTGCTTCATATAAAAAATCTTCCAGTATCTTATACTCATTTGAGTTTAATTCTCTAATCGTATACTTCATTTCTTAACCTCTTTATGAATTCCTGTTTTTCTCACTTCTTCACTGAATTCATCAATCAATTTCATATTTAGAAGTGGGTATACATTGCCTTGTTCATCACACCAGTCCTTTTCCATATTTTACATCCCATATATTCATAAACCCTTTTGCAAGAGGGTTTTGTTCATTTACTCCAGATCATTCACTGAAATATTTATCTATTGCGTATGTAAGCAATTCTCTGCCCAAGCCTTTCCCTTATCCGGGACCTGATTTTCGTTTTCTTCAATAACGGACAAGGTATCTCTTTTATGCCTGTTGCACATATTTTTTCATACACACTTTTCTTCCTCTGTTATGAAGAAATGCTGCTCTGTCAATGTTGAATCCCTATCTGATGCTTTGATAATTTTCGTGTTTTTCATCTCTGCAACTTATAATTCTGCTAGATAAGCTGAACTAGTCACTCTTTAATATCCGTAAGTCATTAGTTTCCATTCCCCACCTTCACTCCGAGCTAACCACCAAGACCATGTATATTCCTCGTTAGGTTCCCAAGCCCCGCCACCTTTTTTCGGAGAGCGAAAGCTGCTATCAAACATAATACATTGTGTAAAAATCTGCTTATTATCATTAGCTCTCTCTAAATCGTTCATCCATGCAATATTTTCTTCATCCCTACAAACATCATCGGATGAATATGAAAGAGTATACAGCTCACATCCCTCAAACGATTTGAAGGTTTCTTTTATAGTATCTATTGCAGAATCCATATCTTCTTTTGTGTAGATTGCAGATGTTCCATAATCAATCTTTACATTTGTTGTCACAGCGTTTTTGCATCCGACTAATGTTACGATCAGCATACAGCAAACTACCATCTCTATCACTTTCTTCATGAGTTTCCCTCCGCAAATTCTAATAACACTGTTTTTTACAGCGCAGTAGCCCAAAAGCAAATTGCTGAAATCAGCGAAAGCGGTGTCATAACAACTTTTTCTTTCTTACTTTTTGAAATACAATTCATAACGGTATTTAACGAAAGATATGCCGCCATAATAACACAAATTATTTTTGTTATATTCCGGGAAAACCATAAAGGAACGATCCCTCCCATTTGCAAAATTATGATTACAAAAAACATTTGCAGTACTAACTGAAGCACTAACACGATTCTGAGCTTTTTCGGAAAAACCTTATATCGTCCTCCCATTGTTAATTCGCCCAATGGCAGTCCACATATCAAAAGAACAGATAAGATAATTACCACAGAAAACGTACTTGCACCTATTATAGCTATCATCATAGTCTCCTCTTCAAATTCAAATTCAGCAATCACACCAGCTGCTATGATACCGGCATAGAAAGCTATACGGCCTTTTCAAACGGATAGATATATAAAGCTGTTGTAAAGTCGGGATGAAATCGCCCTATTTTGTACAGCTGAAATCCGTTTCGCTCATACATCCTTCGAAGCTTATCCTTATGCTCGCGCACATCCAGACGCACGTCGGGATAGCCTTCCCTGCGTCCCTTTTCAATAAAATATTGAATCATGGCATCCGCATAGCCGTTTCCGCTGTACGCGGGGTCCACACAGATTTTATGCAGATACAGTGATGTCCCCTTTTCCATGTCCGGCCAGTACAGGGCATCCTCATCCACGATGAACAAACCGCATACCGCCTTCTCATTTACGGTTCCTACATAATAATCCGCAATTGAATACAGCTTGGAAAACGCCTCCCAGCTCACCTCATCCGGATTCCACTGATGGATGCCGTGCGCATCATTATAACGCACCCTTCTTCCATACATCGCCTCGATTGCCGGCTTGTCCGCTTCTCTTGCCTGTCGTATGTGCAGCATAGCCTCATCCTCCCTTTCAAAAAGACCTTCTAGGAAGGTCTTACTGTATCACTCGTTCGACGGACTTCACACTGTTCACCTTTTGCAGATTCGCCATCAGACTGCGCAGATGCTCGGAATTTTCTACGACCACCGTCATTTTCGTCGTCGCGGATATCCGGTCCTCCTCCACTGTGGAATCCACATGCTGCAGACCGGCCTTGCACTGAGACACGACCGTCACAATATCACTCAGCAGGAAATTGCGATCCGTGGATTTGACGATCAGCTTGACCTCATAGGTCTTCTGCTCGATATTCTCATCCCATTCCACCGGAATCAGCCGCTGCTTTTCGTTTATAATATTCGGGCAGTCGGCACGGTGTACCTTAACACCTGCCCCCTTGGTAATATAACCGATAATTTCATCCCCCGGAACCGGTGCACAGCATGCCGCAAGACTGATTTTCATCGACTCGATACCGGCAATGCGGATGCCGGTAGCGGACGGCTTCTTCTTGCGTTCCTGACGGTTAAACATCTTTGCCAGCTCTTCATTATCCAGCGGAACACTGGTCTTATGCTTCACCAGACGGTCGATAACCGATGGCAGCGACACCTGCTTCACACCGATTGCGTACATCAAATCCTGATAGGAATTAAAGCTTAGGGAGCCGGCAATGCTTTCCAGCTTTTTCTGCTCGGTATACGTATCCGCATCCAGATTCCGCCGTTTCAGCTCCTCGACAAGCAGCTCCTCACCCTTTTTGATATCCATGCTGCGGCGTTCGCTTTCCTGCTTCTGGAAAAAGGAACGGATTTTGTTTCTTGCGTGTGCCGATTTCACGACCTTAATCCAGTCTTCACTTGGACCCGGCGACTGCTTGGAGGTACGGATGTTGACAACATCCCCTGTTTTCAGCTTCGTATTCAACGGCATGAGAACACCGTTGATGGTCGCTCCTACGGTATGATGTCCGACCTCAGTATGCACGCGATAGGCAAAATCGATCGGAGTGGAGCCATTGGGCAGCGCAATCACCTTGCCCTTCGGTGTCATGACATACACATTTGCTTCAAAAATATCCTTCTGCAAGAGATTCATGTATTCCATGGCATCATCATTGACCTCATCGCTCATGACACTGAAATCCTTAAACCAGTGCAGCTGTTCCTCGATTTCCTTCTGATGCACCTCGCGTCCGCCATTGATGTTTTCCTTATAGCGCCAGTGCGCCGCAATACCCTGCTCTGCCACGGCATCCATCGCTTCGGTACGAATCTGCACCTCGAAGATATTGCCATCCTCCGCAACGATCGTCGTATGCAAGGACTGGTACATATTCACCTTCGGCATGGCGATATAGTCCTTGAAGCGTCCCGGAATCGGTCGGTACTTTGCATGGATATAGCCCAGTGTTTCATAGCAGGCAGTATCGGTATCCGTGATAATACGGATCGCCAGCAGGTCGAGAATTTCCTCAAACCGCTTGTTTTTCGTCATCATTTTCTTATAGATGCTGTACAAGTGCTTGCTTCTTCCAAAAATGCGATAGCCGATATGATGGGCATCCAGCAGAGAGCTGATATCGGCAATCATGCGCTGCACCTGCTCATCACGCTCTGTCTTGCGCTTTTCTACCAGCTTTGCAATCTCATAATATTTTTCCTTGTTCAAATACTGAAAGCACAGATCCTCCAGCTCGTTTTTGATATCACTAATACCGAGACGGTGTGCAATCGGCGCATAGACCTCCAGTGTTTCAGAAGCTATTTTCTTCTGCTTTTCCGGACGCATATACTGCAGTGTGCGCATATTGTGAAGGCGGTCTGCCAGCTTGATCAGTATAACTCTAACATCCTTTGCCATAGCAATAAATATCTTACGATGATTGCTGGCGAGATATTCTTTTTCATCCTTGAATTTCAGGGCACCGATTTTTGTGACCGACTCTACCAGAGAGGCGACTTCCTCTCCGAACATATCACTCATTTCCTGAATGGTAACGTCACAGTCCTCCACCACATCATGCAGAAAGCCTGCCGCAATCGTCTTTGGTCCTGTACGAAGCATCGTCAGTATGTAGCCGACCTGTATCGCATGAATAATATACGGCTCCCCGCTTTTGCGGTACTGCCCCGTATGATTTTTCTCAGCACACAGATATGCTCTCGTGATCAGATCGATATTTTCTTCTTTTTTGATATATTTTCTGACCTCAACCATCATTTCATCAAAGGTCACGACATTCTTACTTACCATAGTATCACCCGCATTCAAGAAAAGGGGAAGCTCCCCTTTGTTTTTATTATTCGTAAGACATTAAGGAAAATACATTAAAATCCTTTAAATGCTCCCGGCCCTTCAAGCCCGCAAGCTCAATCAGGAATGCACAGCCGGCAACCTCTCCGCCCAGCTCCTGTACGATTTGAATGGTCGCATCCACGGTACCGCCGGTAGCCAGAAGATCATCCACGATCAGCACCCGCTGTCCTTTTTTGATGCCGTCCCTGTGAACGTGCAGCTCATTGCTTCCGTATTCCAGATCATAGGATACGCTTACAGTTTCTCTTGGCAGCTTTCCCGGCTTGCGTACCGGTACAAATCCGATTCCCAGCTCATAGGCGACCGGACAGCCGAAGATAAAGCCGCGGGATTCCGGACCGACAATGACGTCGGCTTTCACGGATCTGGCAAAATCAATCACCTTATCACAGGCCTCCTTAAACGCCTTCCCATCCGCCATCAGCGGCGTTATATCACGAAACAAAACCCCTTCCTGAGGAAAATCAGGAATACTGGCAATATAATCTTTAAAATTCATGTGTGTAGCCTCCTAGCACTTATGCATGTATTATATCAAATTCTTTCTGAAAAAGCATTAGCTAATACGCCTCTGTTACAAAAATATTCACTTTTTTTCTTCCCATAAAGGAATTTATTCGAAGATTTCCAATAAAATTTACATTGTTTTTCTCATGCAGGCGTTCATATGCGTTGCCGCAGCGAAAATACATCGCTTCAAGGCTGTCACTCAGTATCCATTTCGCATGCTCCCGGTTGCCCAGCAACCGGCAGCCCTGCACGCTTGCTTCCTCCAGATAAAACAGCGGTTCTTCAAAGCCGCAGCCAAAAGGTCCCAGCACAGACAGGCTCTCCACCTCTGCCAGTGTAGCCTCCTGAACACGGATGGGAATCACGTCATAGCTTTTTTCCTGTTGGAAGTGAATCCCCTCCATGCGGGTATTGACATAGTCCTGCACGATTTGTTTATTCTCATAAGGAAAACCGATACCGGCAGCCGCCTTGTGACCGCCATAAGCGGAAAGCGAAGGCCGGCAGGCATCAAAAAAGGTCGTCAGATCCAGCAGATCCAGTGAGCGGATACTGCCCTTAAACATCTGCTCTCGCTGAGCGGCGACCATGACGGGAAGCTGCAGCTCCTCACTGAGCTTACCTGCCACAAGCCCGGCCATACCTTCATGAAAGGAGTCATGAAACAGCAGCTGAAACCGATATTCCGGGCGTACCAGCGTGCGTGCCACCTTGACCATGTCATCGCTCATCGTTTTCCGGCGATCATTCAGCTCCCGTATCTGCTTTGCCATATGCTGCAGCTGCTCCAGATTCGTACTCAGCAGATACCGCACGGTATTGTTGGCATTTGCAATATCCGCAAGCCGTCCCGTCGTATTCAGCTTTGGCACGATCTGAAAGGCGATCAGCGTTTCATCCCATTTCGGATAACGGTCATTGGCCAGCAGCTGAATCGGCTGACAGATGCCCTGACGGAGGTATTGCAGTCCGAGCTGCACAATTGCCCTTGTTTCCTGACGCAGCGGCATCACATCGGCAATGGCGGCAACACAGGCCAGCACCACATGCTCCTTTACCTCCCCCAGCAGTGCACGGGAAATCTCCAGCGCAACGCCGGCTCCGGACAATGTTTCAAAGCGTTCCCCCATCAGAAACGGATGCAGCAGATACAGACAGGGGAATTCCTCATCCATGGCATGATGATCCGTAACGATTACATCCACCCCTCTGTTTCTTGCCTCCGTGAGCGCATCCAGTGCCTTCACGCCGTTATCAACGGTGATCAGCAGGCTGTACCCCTTTTCATGTGCCAGCTCCACCGTATGCTTCTGCAGACCGTAGCCCTCTGCAAAGCGGTTCGGTATATAAAATCCGGCCTGTATGCCATAGCGGCGCAACGCATCCACAAGAATCGCTGTAGAGCAAATGCCGTCCGCATCATAATCTCCGCATACCATGACCCGCTCCTTATTCTGCTTCGCCTGATAGATGCGCTTTGCAACCTCCTGCATTCCGTTTGCCGTGAACGGGTCTGCCAGCTGCGGCTTCTGCAAAAGCTCAGCTATCTGTTCATCCTTTAACCCCCTGGAGGCCAGCACCTTAGCGCACAAGGCACTCACATGATGCATTTCCTGTATCTGTTGCGAGCGTTCGCTCTGTAATTTATGTATCTGCATATTTATCACCGTGAAATATCATACCACACTTTCTCCTCTTTTGCCTTAAGAAAGCAAAAGAGATATCTGCTGTCACAGATATCTCCGTTGTTTTAATAGTCGTTCATGCCCGGAATGATCATTTCCTCCAGTTCATCCTTTTTCTTTTTGCGTTTCTTTTTTACATGCTTTTTCGGATTCTGATGGATACGGATCTGATACCACAGCTGCGCTGCGACAAACAGGGAGCTCCCCGCACCACAGGCGATACCGATGAACAGCGCCAGACAGAAGATACGGATGGCACTGCTTCCGAAGAACAGCAGGCACACAACCGGCAGAATCGTTGTCAGCGTGGAGAGAATGGATCTTGTCGCCGTTCTCTGCAGCGCTTCATTTACGATTTCACGATATTCCGCTTTTGTCGTTGTCGCAAGCTTGCGCCCCTTCATCTCATCACGGATACGGTCAAAGACGACAATCGAGTTGTTAATGGAATATCCGATCACCGTCAGCAGCACGGCGATGATTTCCGTATTAACCTCCAGACGGAAAATCGCACAGGCCGCAAGCACGAAGAAGACATCATGAATCAGTCCGACAATACCGCTGATTGCATAATCCCACTTGAAGCGGATGGAAATATAAATTAGAACGCCGATCCATGCCAGAATGGAGATCAGAATTGCACTGCGCACCAGCTCCTGCCCGATCACCGGGGTTACCACGTTGTCATTGACATCGTGCTGATAGGTTTTCTTCAATCCCGCCTTTACGGTATCCATCTTATGTTCATCAATGGCATCCTTCACAAAGATATTTGCCACATTATCCTTTTCACCGTTGATTTTAATACTGCTTGCATTGATTCCAAGACTCTTCAGCTGATCGTTCAGCTTATCCCTGGAAATCGCCGTATCGCTTTGTACCGTCAGCTTGGTTCCGCTGGTGAAATCAATGCCCCAGTTCAGAATACCATTGCCCTTCATGCCCTGAAATGCCATACATCCCACACCGATGACAAGCACCGTCACAGAAGCGATGATAAAGTATTTCGCATTTTTAACAAAATCAAAATTCTTGAAGAAGCCGAAATAGAAGCGCTCCTGCCCCTTGCTCACATCCGGAACATGAGCCTTCTTCACGCCGAACCAGCTCAGCTTGTCATTCAGCCAACCGCTGCCAACCAGAAGAGAAAGCAGGAGTTTTGTGACGAAGACAATCAGGATGATAGTAGAAATCGTAGATACGATCAGCATGGTCGCAAAGCCCTTCACACTTCCCGTACCCATCATATACAGAATCAGCGCACAGATAAAGGTTGTGACCTGCGCATCGAAAATCGTAATAAAGGACTTGGAGCTTCCCTCATAAAAGGCGGTCTTTACACTACGTCCGGAATACAGCGCGTCCTTGATACGCTCAAATGTCAGAATGTTGGAATCGGCCGCCATACCGACACCAAGCACGAGGGCCGCAATACCCGACAGGGTAAAGACTGCGCCCATGGCATTATAGATGAGGAACACGATA
>ENA-OQKE01000851-OQKE01000851.1-human-gut-metagenome-genome-assembly--contig:-NODE-851-length-15549-cov-3.245928_pt1 | contig 15549 bp, 12 predicted proteins | sample MGYA00242620_ERZ504787 | MGnify/ENA primary metagenome ERZ504787 (study PRJEB26092, sample SAMD00036349) | human gut metagenome | host: Homo sapiens | study: EMG produced TPA metagenomics assembly of... | reverse complement strand
AAGCAGCGCCGCAATCGTTACCACAAAATTCCGCTCCCTCAGAACGATTCCCCAGAGCAGCCGCCCTTCTTTTCCAATGGATAGAAAAAGAAACAGGACCAGCGGCGCAAGTAGAGCCAGCCTGTCCAGCTTCTGCCAACGTTTCATTTGTTTTGTCGCTATTGTTTTTTTCATGGTTTACTCCCCGGTATAGGAAATGATGTTGTTCTCTGTTGCTTGTAAATCCCAAAGGAAGCGGGGAACGCCGATTTCTACAAAGCGGAAGTATCCACATAGTAGTAAATTGTGTATTTGTTCAGCTTACGCGCGCCGCTTTGTCTGCCCGTTCTGCGGGTCGAAATACTCCACGTCAATCCAGTAGTTCGGCACGCGGCGGTAACAGTTCTGGAACGTTTGAGGCTGGCGCCCACACTCCATGTTCGTCCACATGGTATCCATCCGGAGTAAAGGTATTCGGGTGCATTCTTCCTCTCGTTCCATTCGGTTTTTCATGGAAATAATAGTATTTTCCATCAATCACAACCCAGCCGAGTCTCCATCTGCCGTCCTCCATTGCTTTCCAGATTACTTCTTCCACATAGCTGGGGACTTTGACGTTATTTATGATTTCCGTCTCACCTGTATGATTTTTCGGCAGGCTTTCTTTCAGTCCTCCGACCGCGGCAGCCGGACCTCCTGTGCTTCCACCAGAGCCACCCATACTGCCAGAACCATCTGTATTCTTCCAATGAGCATAAATGGTACCGTCCTTTGTGAGTACCGTATCCACAGTTACCTTTGTGCCTCCTGTTTTCGCTGTAAACCAGCCGTCAAACTGATAATTTCCACTACGAATCGGGATTGGCAGACTGCCGTTATCATTATAAATGATGCGGCTGCCCTCGCCGTCTCCTCCGGTGACAGTTCCGCCGGATATGGACGTATCACAAAGTCAAGTTTGATATTCGAGTATGCCTCCCCAGTCACAAACACCTTATTGTCCTCCGCTCTGGCTTCGATACCACCGTCAGCGCGATGGAACATAGTCTTCTGCATCGTTTCTTATCCCTTTGCATGTTGTTTCTCCCCTTTGTGTATTTATGAGTCAGCCAATCCTCCAGCTGACTATTCCTATCATACCTTATTAAATAAATACACAGAACAACTCCTGCAAAATCATACTATGGGACGCAAAAAAAGCTCATTCATTTCCGTCTTCACATATCCGGTATCAAGACAGTCGCTTTCGCATAATCCCCCTCCGCCTTTACTACAAAGGTCCCATCATACCGCCCGGCAATATCCTGAATAGCCGCCAGCCCATAACCATGGTTTTCTTCATCCAGCTTTGAAGTCATCAATCTGCTGTCTTCCAGGTGCAGCTGCCCGGCATAAGAGTTTTTCACGGTTATCACAAGCTGCCGTTTTTCCCGGACAATCCGGACCAGGACCATTCCTTCAGACTCGCATTTTTCAGCCGCTTCTATGGCATTATCCAGCAGGTTTCCCAGCAATATAATAATCTCATCTTCTTTTAATATCATATCCCGGAGATCCCCGCACATGAGGTTTACGTTTACACCTCTGTTTAATGCTTCCTGCCTTTTCATATTCAAAATTGCATCAACAACCGGATGATTGGTGTAAATGCGTTCCAGCGCTTTCCCAATCTCTCCAGTCAGGCCCTGGGTGTATTGAAGCGTCTGGGATACCAGCCCCTGCTCCAGCATATCACTGATTGTCAAAAGCTGGTTCTTATACTCATGGAGGCGTTTTCCCTGTTTTGTATACAGCTCCTGTTTATTTTGGTAAATTAGAAGTTCCATCTTTGTTTGACGGGCCGCGTCCTTCAAACTGTTTTTCTCCAGTTCCACTCTTGCCGCCAACAGCATATTAAAAACCAGAAAAATATTGAGTCCTATCATGCCAGCCATAAGAACCGTCACCTCCACAGGCACAGTCTGCGTCCGCATCAGAAACTGTGATGCAAAGATTCCTGCCCCCGCAATGATTACGAATGACGGAAACAATGCCCGTATTCCCTCTGAACGTATGGCTGCATTCCCGCCTTTTTTCCAAAACCATCGGATCAAAAAGCCGCTCCCAAGCTCCGTACTTTTTACCATCAGGCACATGAGGTAAAACATTGGCATATTTTCTGAAGTTCCAAAAATATAGTAATATCCGGACACACCAATAAAATCAATACAGATAATCACCGAATAATTAATTACATATACGGAGAGCGCCTCCCCTAATGTAGTTTGATAAAAATATAAAAGATAGGCATAAACAAGCAAAAAGTCAAAAAACAGCTTAAGTGCCACAATATCCTCAAACAGCGTCACACTGACTGACATAACCATGGTCAAAAAGAGCAGACCAAAAACACGTTTTGATCTGCTTCCCGATTTCTTTTTTATCAAAAAGGCATCGGCCAGAATATCCAGGAAAAGCATTTCCATAAACACCCACAGATGCGTCAGAATATAGGCAATCATAGGCTGTCTCCTTTGTAAATGGCATACTCCCGTTTTACATACGGATACCTGTTTCTAGGGACGTGCAGAATAATATCCGGCTCCAGTTCCAGGCGGTAGCTTGCGATGTTTACAATATATTTCATGTTAACCATATAACTCTGATGAACCCGCAGAAACCCATGTCCGCCAAGCAGGCCCTCCACGTCCGTCAGCTTCCGGTTCATGGTTCCGATGACATGTTTGCCGTCCACTGCCAGAAACAAAAGCTTATGCCCCCTGCTCTCCACGAGACAGATTTCATCTGCTTTCAGATACCGCTTTCTATCAGTAAATTCCAGACAGATTTCATCCGTATCTATATGAAATTTCTTCAGCACCGCTTCCATACATTCCTCAAAGCTAATCTCCAGGGAATCCTTCACCAGATAGCGAAACGCTCCAACTTTGTAGCCCTCCAGCACATAGTCCATATAACCCGTCACAAAAACAATGCAAATTTTCCGATTCCTGTCTCTAAGATACTCTGCTGCATCCATTCCACTGACCGCATTCATGCTGATATCCAGAAATGCAATATCAAACAGTCTATCTTCATTGTGCTTAAGAAGCTCTTCCCCTGAACAGAATGCAGCCATCTGAAACGGTATCTCTCTGTTTTCTAAATAAACGGTAATTTTATTAGCCAGCCTGTCTAAAAATGGTTTCTCATCATCGCATATTAAAATATTCAACATACTTTTTCTCCATGTTTCGTATTTTATTGCAGCCATTCAGACGGCAGGAAAATGCCGTCTGAACTGTTACAACTTATCTTCCGCAACTATCTTATCACAGGTTTCTTTTCCTGTCATACCATTATCATACCTTCATCCTTCACCATTTTTTTACCGTAAACGGCATACATAAAATACCAATCAAAACCGTAATCAGTAAATACGGGGACCAGATTAATTTACCAAAAACCAGGTATGTTCCAGCTCCGCCTCCATGCCGGCGGCTTCCATACTCTGGTAGTCCCGCACCAGCTGCTGCTGCGTTTCATCCGTCAGTTATACTCCAAAGGAACGCGCATATTCCTGGTTGCCTCTTATCACTATGTATCCATCAAAATTGTTGCCAAAAGCGCTTGTGTGGTCACCGGAGCTTCCAAAGCTGAATCACTGGAGGGAAAGTACCCCCACCCCTTATGCAGGTTGAACTACCACTCCACGTTCGTTTGATACCCAGGAGATTGAATCGGCAATGAGAAATGCTGGAATCCATGCAAATTCACTTTTGGAGGTACGTAGAATGTACAACGCAGTAGGGATTGATGTTTCAAAAAAGCAAGAGCACCATCGCTATCCTGCAGCCTGGCGGCACTATAATCCGCAAACCTTTCAATGTTCCCCATACATCCCAGAACCTCATTGAACTTGCAGATTACCTTGGTTCTTTAGAGGGCTCAACCAAAATCGTTATGGAATGTACGGGCAGATACCATGAGCCCATGCTTAAGGCTCTGTACGAAGCCGGATTATTCGTTTCCGTTGTGAATCCCCACCTGATCAAAAACTTCGGCAACAACTCCCTGCGCAGGGTCAAATCCGATCCGGCAGATGCCCGCAGGATTGCACGCTATACTCTTGACAACTGGGCAGAATTGCGCCAATATTCAGGTATGGACAATACACGTACCCAGTTAAAAACCTTGAATTCCCAATTCAGCTTCTTTATGAAGCAGAAGGTTGCCGCAAAGGCAAACCTCATTGCACTGCTGGATAATACTTATCCCGGTGTGAATAAACTCTTTGACAGTCCGCCCCGCGAGGACGGAAGTGAGAAATGGGTGGATTATGCTTATTCTTTCTGGCATGTGGACTGTGTCCGCAGGATTGGGTTAAAAACCTTTACAGAGCGCTACAGGGCTTTCTGCAGGAAACACCACTACATCTTCCAGCCGGACAAGCCCGAAAAACTGTTCCATGCCTCAAAGGAATTGGTTGCTGTCTTTCCAAAAGAGAAGACCTATAAGCTGTTGATTCAGCAAAGCATCCAGCAGTTAAACCTTGCTTCCGGACATGTGGAGCGTCTCCGTCAGGAAATGAATGCGCTGGCATCCCCCCTTCCTGAATACAGCACCGTGATGGGCATCTATGGCGTTGGGAAGACTTATGGCCCCCAGCTCATCGCCGAGATTGGCGACGTGTCCAGATTTACCCACAGGGAAGCACTGACCGCCTTTGCAGGCGTTGACCCCGGCGTGGATGAGTCCGGCCAGCACAAGTCCAAGAGCAACAGGGCTTCAAAAGTTGGCTCTGCCAGGCTGCGCAAGACCTTATTTCAGGTCATGACGACCCTGCTCCAGAATGCCCCTGAGGATGATCCGGTATATCGTTTTCTTGATAAGAAGCGGGCACAGGGAAAGCCTTACTATGTCTACATGACCGCCGGAGCGAATAAGTTCCTCCGCATTTATTATGGCAAGGTCAAAGAGTGCCTGCGGAACTTGGAGCAGGCAGAGTAACATCCGTTTCTATACACAACCCCACCCACCCCATTTTTTCAAAGCCGGCGGTTCTGGCGGCTTAAAAGTTATGCCCTAAAATATCAAATTTTATGCGGACACTCCCACTTTTTAATCACTTTAGACAATTCATGATTACACTAATCATCATTTCTTTTTCCTCTGGCCTTGATTCCGCAATCATAATTGTCAAAGCTACCAAAGTATGATCAGAAATTATCTTTTCATCATCCAGAAACAGCGCCTGATTTCTATCCATAAAATATAAGAAAATAGCAGCAGCAATCCTTTTATTCCCATCCGAAAAAGAATGATTCTTTGTAATAAAGTATAACAAATTTGCTGCTTTTTCTTCCAAAGACGGATAAACTTCCTGGCCTGCAAAGGTCTGGTAAATTGCTCCAATACTTCCCTTAAAAGAATCATCCTTCTCATTACCGAAAACATTACTGGACTCTCCATAGCTCATACTGTCAATTACTTTCCGACACTCTTCGTAAGAGAGTATATAAATAGTATTCCCACCTTCTGGCCGCTTCATATTTTGATGGTCATATGCATCCAACAAGTCCAGAGCTAAGCTATATTTTTCAATCACTGATAAAATCTGTTTTGCATCCAACTGTTCTTCTGTACGTTTCATAATCCGCACTACCTCTTTTAATTGATTCATGCGGTTATCATTGACTGCATAGCCTTTTACTATGTAATCGCGAAGAACTTTATTTGCCCATTTACGGAATGCGATGCCACGTTTGGATTTTACTCGATACCCTACAGAAATAATAACATCCAAATTATAATGAGCAACCTGCCTCATTACGGATCTTTCCCCTTCTTTTTGAATTATCGCAAAATTTGCGACAGTTGCGGTCTGATCCTGCAACTCCTCTTTCAACGCATTGTTAACATGTTTTCCAATCGTTTTTACATCACGCTCAAATAATTCGGCCATCTGATTACGGTTTAACCAAACGGTATCCTGTTCCGGCGTTATGGGTACTTCTAACGCAACATTGCCATCTGTAAATAAAACAATTTCCTTCTTAATGCATTAAACAACCCTGTCTTAATTATTTTGCATGTCTAAAACATTTTTGAATCAATATCAAATATATCTTCTGTTTCCATACAATCCTTTATCATATTCTGTATCGCTGTAGAATTATTCGAATTATTGTAAGCTCTCCACATCCATCTTTGTCTATCCTCTTTTTCATTTTCTTGATTAAAACTATTCGCAGCCTCCAAATAAATCATAGTTTCTATCACTTTTGGAAGCTTTAATCTATTAGCTTTACGTTATACTTATTCTATCACATTTTATAGTCTTTTTTATCAGAAAACGTCATTAATCATTTTATAAATTATAACTAAAAAACTATGCCTGTTCCCTATGTTTGGAAAACGTTTTCATTTACTATTTTTTGTAATTGTCATTTCTACTGATTAGCCTATTTCATATTTTCGACAATTGGCAACAATCTTCCACATGGGTAGAGGTGGTGATTCGGATACCCGGAAGGCGCAGTTTCGCTTTGGCGGAAGCCCTATACCTCTTGCCAAAAGAGACGTCAAGCCCTATTTTTCAGTTAACTCTACGCCCACATCCTGTTTTTAGATTATACCATAGATTTTTAGATTTGGGGATGCTTCGCATCGCCAGAAAGAGAATTGTTTGCTGGTAGTAATTACTGCCAACAATAAAGCCCTTGAGCCTGGTTAACTCAAGAGCTTTATTCTTAACAGCATTCACGACTTATGAGAACAAAACCTTGTATTTTTTCTATCTATGGCCTCTCATAACTTATCCTCTGGATTATAGGTAAGGTTAAATACCAAGTCAGATAACCACTTCTTGAAAGATGGGTTATCCTGAAACTGTTTGAACAGCTCCATGTTGTCTGCCATAATAGAGAAAATGACATGCTGCAGGGCACGTTCACTTTCCAGCCTTGCACTTTGTTCATCTGAGTTTCGCATAGCGTTCTGGTAGGTTTCATCCTTAGATACCATCTCTGGAATAGCGACAATTTGTCGCTGCACATTCTCTGGGTCTTTCCAGTTGATGTTGCCAAACATATCATTGAAATCGGCAACAATTCTGGATAGTATATCCATTTCAGGCTCGACAATATGTCCTGTCTTACCTGCTGGAACTGGAGCCACCTCCGCATCTGCGTCCTCTAATTTAATGGATATCATCTCACGTGCTTCATTTCGATAGCTCTTCAGATCAATAACTTCCAGAATTCCATCTGACATATCATTATCGCGCGGAGACGGCAATTTCCGAATAAGTAAATTCAAGAAGATGGATAGCTTCTCCCATTCCATATTTCCATAAGGAAGTATCGATCCAAGGAAACCATACGTTCTGACAAAAGATTTTGCAGAACTCTTGAATTTAATCTGGTCATTCGTCTCAAGTTGCTTATATACAGCTGTACAAGCATCAAGGATAGAATCGATACGGTCACGGTTAACTCCATTTAAAAACAAGTCAACCACGCGTTCAATGTCTTCAATTGTATATATCTGATACGCCTCCATATCCGCAATCAGATCGTATAGCTTGTTTGGATCGGTTTCTCCTGACAAGATGGTTGTCCGGTAAAATGTAGAGAATGCTTTCTCAATGACCTCCGTCTTATTTGAAAAATCAAGCACAAACGTATCCTCCTTACCTGGACAGGCACGATTCAGTCTCGAAAGCGTCTGAACGGCACCTATATCGTAAAGAGACTTGTCCACATACATGGTATGGAGCAACGGCTCATCAAATCCAGTCTGAAACATATCTGCAACAATTAAAATACGGTATGGGTCTTTTTTTAATTCTTTCGGTATCTTAGAATCCGAAAAGCCATTCATTGCTGCGGAAGTTAATGCTGGTTCCTGACCATTATATTTATGTTCACCAGAAAATGCCACAATACTTTTATATGGGCTGTGCCGCTCTGCGAGACACTTGTTAATGGCATAGTAGTATTCAACACAACGAGGGATGCTTGCTGTTACAACCATCGCACGAGCCTTGCCGTTTATCTTCTTTTTGGCAATTACCTGTTCATGAAAATGTTCAACCATCATAGCCGCTTTCTTTGCTATGGTGTAGGAGTCGCTTTCCACAAAAGAGCGAAGCTTCTTCTGGGCACGTTTTTTATCAAACATAGGGTCATCATCCACCGTTTTCATGATACGGTAGAAGCTGTCAATGGCAGTATAATTCTTCAGCACATCGAGAATGAAACCTTCCTGTATGGCCTGTTTCATCGTATAGACATGGTATGGCTTCGCTTTTTGTGTGCCATCCTCATTTAAAATAGGCTTTCCGAATTCATCATACATTTTCTTGCCGAACATCTCCAGTGTCTTGTTCTTTGGCGTGGCAGTGAAAGCAAAGTAGCTGGCTGTAGTTAGGAGTTTTCTGCCTTCCATCATAGCGTTAATCTTGTCCTCATTGTCCATTTCTTCCTCAGAAGCAAAACCAGAAAGAGCCAGATTCATTTGTGCGGAGTTACGTCCGCTCTGACCAGAGTGTGCTTCATCTATGATAACGGCAAAACGATTATTTTTGTGATTTTGACCGATTTCCGTCACAATGTATGGGAATTTCTCCACCGTGGTAATGATGATTCGCTTGCCGTCTTGAATTGCTTTCCGCAGATCACTGGAATGTTCTGCCCATATGACAGTATTCTTGACCTGCATAAATTGTTGGATAGTATTACGAATCTGTTTATCCAGTATACGACGATCCGTAACCACAAGCACGGAGTCAATCAAGGGATGGCCGGCCTTTTCCAAGCCAATCAACTGATGAGCAAGCCATGCAATTGAATTGGACTTGCCGCTGCCTGCACTGTGCTGAATCAGATATCGCTTGCCGATACCGTTTTCTTTCACATCAGCGAGAAGTTTCTCAACGGCATCCAACTGATGATAACGTGGGAATACCTGCTTAATAGTTTTCTTCTTGGTATCCTCGTCCGTTTCTTCAATAACTTGCGCATAGTTCTCTATAATTTTGGAAAGTTTTTGTTTAGTCAAAATATCCTTCCATAAATAGTCTGTCATTAGACCATCCGGGTTTGGCGGGTTACCTGCACCATCCATATAACCTTTATTAAAAGGTAAGAACCAGCTGTCCTGCTTGGCAAGCTTTGTGCAAAATTTAATTGTGGCATCATCCACGGCAAAATGCACCATACACCTTTTGAAAGAAAAGATAAGATCACGAGGATCTCTATCGTCCATATACTGCTGCACAGCATTTTCTGTATTCTGTTTTGTTAACTGATTTTTCAGTTCCATCGTAACAACTGGAAGACCGTTAATGAACAGGCAGAGATCAAGTGTGAGCTTTGTTGAATCCTGTGAATAACGGAGCTGACGGGTCACACTGAAAATGTTTTTCTCATACATTTCCTTCTGCTTTTGATTTTTCTCAGTTGGCGTGAGGTAGAACATGATGAGATCTGCAGGATAAACCTTGACTCCGTTTCTCAGAACATCGATTATACCGCGCTTGGCAAGCTCGCCTTGTAAGCGGTTTAAAAACTGGCGCTTCTTGGCATCGGAGTAGCACACACCGAGTTTCTCGATTTCCTCTGTCTGCGTGTTCTGTAGAAAGCGGAAAAGGCGAACCTCATCTATCGCATATTCTTTATTATAATCTTCATTCGAGCCTTGCTCGTAGCCATTCTGCTCAACAAACCATTTCACTATGAGGGATTCAAGTCCTTCTTCTCTGGTATTTGCAAAAGCCATAATTACTCCTCCTGTTCACCAGTTTCATCGATACCTACATCCTCTTCAGAAATAGTGCCCGTTTCATCCACCACATATTCAAAGTCAGGTACCTCAATGCCACGAACATCAATTTTACCTGTAACTACATCGGAAATGAGGCGGGTCTTAAACTCATCAAGTACTTCTCTCTCTTTCTTAATGGTTTCTATAATCTTGGCATATTTCTCATGCTGAATATCCAAATATGCGGCAATTTCCTTCTGTTCATTCATTGGTGGTATAACTACTGGCATCTGTTTTAATAGATTCTGCCCCAACGATGCACGGATAACAATGTTCATCATTGAAGAAAAGTGATTTCTGATGGCTGGAATTTTGAGGTAATATTTCATATAATCAATATCAACCAAAGTACGATATGGTCTGCATCTGATAACAAATCCAGAAAACACTGCTTTTTCTATTGTGTGCTTACAGACAGTCGCCATGCCAACTTCCTCTATATTTTCTGATGTCCGGGTAAAAAAGATATCTCCTTTACGAACAGAAAACGTCTTTTGCTGCTGTTCGTTGGAGCGGGCAACACCGCTCACTGTTTCTGGCAATTCCAAGTGGCGGTAGACATCTCCATAACTAACAAAAGGTGTACCAGAAGTAAAGAAAACACCGGATTCGCTGATTCCATTTTGAAATGAGCAGAATCTTCCAAGTTTTATAAGGCTCCAATCCGAAGGGATATCTCCAATCCATCTGTTTCCACTGTCCTTTAGTGCTGAATTATGCAAACCATGTAATACAGTCTCACTAATAATTTTCTTTTCCTGTTCCTCAAGTTCTTTTATTTGCATTTGCTTTATAGAAATCAACTTGTTAATTCTCGATATTTTCCAATTCAAAAATTTAACTATTTGATCTTGTTCGGAACGCGGAGGTATTGGCAATAGGACATTTCCTAAGTAATCCATTGATATTCGCATTCTCACAGAAGTTAGTGTACCAGATTCACTTTCATGCATAAGAATACCTTTTCCAAGTCCAATTAAGCTTCTTTGGAACGTCATCAACCGAAAAATATAATGGTAATACCATACGTTATTGTCATCATGAGGATAAAGAGCATAATAAACCGGACTAATTGCTCCGAAATATCGAGAAACACCAGCAGCCCCTGATACAACATTCATACAGTTTACAAGAAGATCATTTTTATGTGCTATATTATATTGGGTTAAATCACTTTTGGGTTTATTTCCTCCAGTTCCCTCTTTTTTTGCATAAGGAATGACTCCTTGTTTTGCGGTCAAAGATAGAATGTTGTCTGTTATGACAGGATTGTTTCGCTCTTTGCGCATCGCAAAAATAGCCTTTAAACGTTTTACATTCCAATGTGATGGTATAGTATCTACCCATTTTTGTTTTATGGTAGAATAGGAAGGATAATCATCATACATATACAATCCCCCCTAATATCTCTGAAAGCATTCCATTAGCTTCTTTTTCAAGATTATGCAACGTATCTAAAATTTCATGCATTTCCCTTAACTTGACTGGTTTATAAAAATACTTATTAAAGCTAATCTCATAACCAATAGATGTTTTTTTCTCATCAATCCATGCATCAGGAGCATAGGTCAGAACCTCATTCTGCATAAAAGAGCTAATACCTCCTTCATACAAAAGTGGAATGATTTCTGTATCCCTCAAATCAGCATCTGGTTCACCATCAATTGGCTGTGCTGCTGGGTCTTTTTCTGTGATAAACGGACGTACTTTTTTAAGGATAGCGACTTTTAACTTTGTCTCTTTAGCGAATGCTGTCCAATCATCTAAAGGTGTGCCAATTGGAACAGATGCGATCGCTTTTCTGACAGCTTTCATTTCATCTGCATTTTTTAAAATACCCACAGGAATTTCCCGGTCTGGATATATTCGGAGACGAAGAGGTCTCTCGATTGTAATAGACCAATAACCAAATTCTTCATTGGTAAAAATTCGGCTGACCTCGCTTTCTTCCATTTCCAGATATATTCGCAATATTTCCTTACGTATTTCAGAAGTAAATTCACAATTTTTTTTCCCCATGTTTTTGCGGAGAGGATTTTTCATTCTTGATGCATCTATTAGTTGGATTTTCCCCCGTCTCTGTTCTTCTTTTTTATTTGACAGTATCCAAATAAAAGTTCCAATTCCAGTATTATAAAACATATTATCTGGTAATGAAATGATAGCTTCTACCATGTCATTTTCTATCAAAAACCTACGGGTATTACTTTCTCCCGATCCTGCGTCCCCAGTAAAAAGAGAGGAACCGTTATGCACCTCAACAATACGACTGCCAAGAGCAGTGTCTTTCTTCATCTTGGATACATTGTTCAACAGGAACAGAAGTTGACCATCACTGGTACGAGGAATCATTGCCATCTCCTCTCCACCCTCAAGATATGTATTAAATCGAGTGTCGAGGATTTCCTTTTTTCCACCCATTTTTTCCGCATCTGTTTTCCAACTCTTACCATAAGGCGGATTAGACAGCATGAAATCAAATTGACGGGACGGATTTTGATCGGTGGAGAGCGTAGAACCAAATCCGATATGCTCCGCCTGATCCCCATCCCCCTTTAGTAGCATATCCGCTTTTGCTATAGCATAAGTCTCTGGATTGATTTCCTGACCGAATAGGTGAATGGAGACCTTCTTTCCGCGCTTTGCGGCGAGTGTGAGAAGTCTTTCCTGTGCTACCGTAAGCATACCACCCGTGCCGCAAGCTCCATCATAGCAGGAGTAGGTGGCATCCTTGATCTGGTCAGCCACAGGAACAAAAATGAGGTCTGCCATGAGTTCTACCACATCTCTTGGTGTCCAGTGCTCTCCAGCTTCTTCATTATTTTCTTCATTGAATTTGCGGATAAGTTCCTCGAATATCGTACCCATTCCGTGGTTATCCAGTCCTGGATGGCGAAGGATGGTTTTCTCATCATCCTTGTAAACGGGATTGGGGCTTAAATTGATATCTGGCGATACAAATTTCTCTATAACCGCGCCAAGGATATCCGCATCTACCATAGTAGCAATTTGATTACGAAACTTAAACTTGTCAAGGATTTCCTGAACATTTGGAGAAAAGCCGTTCAGATATTCCTCAAAGTCTTTCTTCAGTGTTTGCTTTTTGGAACGACTCGTAAGATCACGAAGCAGGAAAGGCGACGCATTGCAGAACGCTTGTCCCGCAGCATTGCAAAGTGCCGGCCACTGATTGTTAATCTTGGCCTCGTCCATTTTTTCCTTCATTTTAAGGACGTTTTCCTTTGAGTCCTCCAGCAGAGCATCCAGTCGGCGTATCACTGTCATTGGTAAAATGACGTCACGATATTTTCCGCGCACGTATACATCGCGCAGACAATCGTCCGCAATTCCCCATATTAAATTTACTATCGAATTATGAAGCTGATTATCCATTGTGGTTATTGTCCCTTCACAGCATATTTTATCATATGAAATCATATTTCAATCTTTAACATTAAGATTATAGCATACTTATAGTTTTTAATAATATTGATTAAACCCATTGCCTCATATGTTTGCTTTGTTTGTATTTTACCACATTTTTGTCTTTTAGCCAACTACCGAGCAATATGTTGTCTGTTTTAGCCACTGCTAACAATAAAGTCCTCAGCCCACCGTCTGAGGATTTTATTCTTACCAGTGATATGTACCCGCCAGCGGAAGCCACTCTCTTTTCAGCTTCCGCTGACGCCTTAGTCATCGCACAGGATATCCTGTTTCATCACAATGCCCGACTTAAATTGGATTTCTATTTTATTCTCATTGATGACCTTGATGCTCTGGATCAGCCTCCTGACAAGGTCATCATCAAATTCTCGCTTTAAGTAGCTGGTTTTCTTTATATAGCCGTCCACAGCCTGCGCCCGCTGTTCGTAGGACTCCGCCAGATGGATTTCCCGTATCCGCTTTGCTTTCTTCTTTTTCAATTCCTTGATCTGGTCTGCGATTTCCCGGTACTGCCTGTCGAATTCCTCATCCGCGTTTTCCAGCTTGGCGCTCTCCTCGATCAGCGTCATCATCTGCCTCTGGAGGCTGTCGATCTGCCCGTCATATTCTGTCGGCTCTTTATCGGCGGAGTAGCTGCCGATAATCCGGATCACATTTTCCCGGAATGCTTCCACAAACTCCCCCTGATCCTCCACCACGCTGTTGATAGCCTCCATAATGGCTTCGTGAAGAGTTGTTTCGGCCAGGGTGGGAGAATGGCTACATTTCTTTGTTCCATATTTTAAGCGGCTGTCACAGCGCCATACAGGCTTTTTCACGCCGTACTTTGACCATACCTGCCTGCGGTACGGCTGGCCACATCTCCCGCAGATGCAGATGTCAGAAAGCACAAACTTGGAACTGTACTTCCCTTTTATCGGATCCGCCCTTTTCTTTGAGCCGGGCCGGTAGATGCTGGCGCGGCGGGCCTTTTCCTCCTGTACCCGGTAGAATAATTCTTTCGGGATGATGGCGTCGTGGTCGTCCTCAATGTAATACTGTGGCACGATTCCCCGGTTGATCACCTTTTTCTTCGTGAGGAAATCCACCGTGTAGGTCTTCTGCAGCAGGGCGTCCCCCATATACTTCTCGTTGGAGAGCATCCTGTCAATGACGCTGGCGGACCATTTCGGGCTGCCGGTGACGGTGCGGATGCCGTCCGCTTCTAATACTTCTTTGATTTTATAACTGCTGTTGCCCTCTAAAAAAGACGTAAGATCCGGCGCACCAGTTCCGCTTCTTCCGGAACGATGACAAGATTCCCGTCTTCGTCTCTTGTGTAGCCCAGGAATTTTTTGCAGTTGACCCTGACTACACCGTTTTCAAACTGCCTTACAATCCCCCAATGGCAGTTCTCGCTGATGTTGCGGCTTTCCTCCTGCGCCTGGCTGCTGAGTATGGTGATCAGCAGTTCTCCTGTGGATTCCAAAGTATTGATATGCTCTTTCTCAAAGTAGATAGCGATATTTCGTTCTTTCAGTTTCCGAATACAGGATAGGCAGTCAACCGTATTTCGGGCAAATCTTGATATAGATTTTGTCAGTATCAGATCAATATCACCATCCTTTTGCAGGCACCTTTCCATCATAGCATTGAAGTTATCCCTTTTTTTCATATCTGTTCCAGAAATACCGTCATCCGCATAAATCCCGGCTAACTGCCAACTTGGGTTTTCTGTAATCAGCTTGGTGAAGTATGCTACCTGTGCTTCATAGCTGGTTTCCTGGTCATCCTGTGCTGTGCTGACTCTGCAGTATGCGGCAACATTCATTCGTTTTACTTCCTGTTTTTTCGCTGTATGGATATTGATCTTCGGTGGAATGACTTGGACTTTTCGTTCATATGTAATACTCATAATACGCACCCTTTCTTTATCATAATACTTCCGTCATCGCTGCTCCGTTTTTCAGTGTGAATACCACTCTGCCGTCTTTGTATACAGTAATTGTTTGAGTTATCGTATCGAACAAGTCTTTATCGAATGTTTTTTCTTCCTGCTGTTCTTTGTACTGCTGCATCAAGTCTTCTATTTTCTTTGTGTAGTATTCTGCTCCACCATCATCTGCATCTTCGTACTGCAATGATGCTCTTTTGTATATCAGCTTCAGCAATTCATCTATGTTATGGTCGCTGTTATTTTTCAGAAGCTCTATTTCATGCTCTGCTGCCTGTAAGCGGATATTTCTTTTTCTTTCGTACACAGTGATTTTCCGTAATCGTTCCGGATGGTTTTTCATTTTGGTTACTGCCTGCATGAACAATTCCTTAATCTGCTCT
>ENA-OQKE01000824-OQKE01000824.1-human-gut-metagenome-genome-assembly--contig:-NODE-824-length-16261-cov-24.948900_pt1 | contig 16261 bp, 9 predicted proteins | sample MGYA00242620_ERZ504787 | MGnify/ENA primary metagenome ERZ504787 (study PRJEB26092, sample SAMD00036349) | human gut metagenome | host: Homo sapiens | study: EMG produced TPA metagenomics assembly of... | reverse complement strand
GCGGAGCACATCCACTTCGACAAGCTGCACAAGCGCACCGACATCGGGATGCGGGCGCTGAAAGCGCTGGCAGAGAAGCAGTAAATGCAGCTCTGAAGGCTCTCCCTTTGGGAGAGCTGTCACCGAAGGTGACTGAGAGGGCAAGGATGCTGACAAAGATGCGCAGGCACGGCGATAGCATCGCGCTGACGAAGGGCCTGCTTATCGCGGTGCGGCGGCTTTGCCGCACCGGGCCTGCCCTCTCCGTCATTGCTTCGCAATGCCACCTCTCCCAAAGGGAGAGGCTTTGGCAGGCCGGGAAGCTCTGAGCTGACTGCTGAAAGCATATATGCCGCAAAATACAGTGCGCTGCTGTCAAGAAAAGCGGCTTCTGAACAATAATACCTGTTAAGATGTCGTGAATCTGGACAGCGGAGCACTTCTGTTTCTGGTAAAATAAAACTCCTCTCAGGCTGTGCGGCCTGACCGACACGCCAGTGGCTCCCCCTTTGGGGGAGCTGTCACCGAAGGTGACTGAGAGGGCTGACAACAAGGGGGATTTTCCAATGGTATATCGTATCTATGTTGAAAAGAAACCCGGCTTCGACGGCGAGGCCCAGAGCCTGCGCAATGAGCTCGTCTCTCTGCTGGGCATCAAGGAGCTGAACGGTCTGCGTCTGCTCAACCGCTACGACGTGGAGGGCATCGACGAGGCGCTGTTCGAGCAGTGCGTCCCCACCGTGTTCAGTGAGCCGCCGGTGGATAACACCTATGCAGAGCTGCCTGTCTCCGACGGCGTGTCTTTCGCCGTGGAGTATCTGCCCGGCCAGTTCGACCAGCGCGCCGACTCTGCCGCCGAGTGCATCCAGCTCATCAGCCAGGGCGACCGCCCGCTGGTGCGCTCTGCCCGCGTCTACCTGCTGGAAGGCACCCTGACCGATGAGCAGGTGGCTGAGATCAAGAAATACGTCATCAACCCGGTGGAGGCCCGCGAGGCTTCGCTGGACACCAAGGCTACCCTGAAGATGGAGTATCCCGTCCCCACCGAAGTGGAGGTGCTGGACGGCTTCAACGAGCTGGATGAGGCAGGCCTGAAAAAGTTCATCGACGAGAAGGGCCTCGCCATGGACCTGGGCGACATCAAGTTCTGCCAGGAGTATTTCCGCTCGGAGAAGCGCGACCCGACCATCACCGAGATCAGGATGATCGACACCTACTGGTCGGACCACTGCCGCCACACCACCTTCGGAACCATTCTGGATGACGTCCGGATCGACGATGCCGTGGTGCAGGAGGCCTTCGACCGCTACATGGCCATGCGCGCCGACCTTGGCCGCGAGAACAAGCCCCGCTGCATGATGGATCTGGCCACCATCGGTGCCAAGGAACTGAAAAAGCAGGGCATCCTGAAGAACCTCGACGAGTCCGAGGAGATCAACGCCTGCACCGTGAAGATCAAGTGCGACGTCAACGGAAAGGACGAGGACTGGCTGTTCCTCTTCAAGAACGAGACCCACAACCACCCGACGGAGATCGAGCCCTTCGGCGGCGCTGCCACCTGCATCGGCGGTGCGATCCGCGACCCGCTGTCCGGCCGCAGCTACGTCTATCAGGCCATGCGCGTCACCGGCGCAGGCGACCCCCTCAAGCCCGTCAGTGAGACCCTGCCCGGCAAGCTGCCCCAGCGCAAGCTGGTGACCACCGCTGCCGCCGGTTATTCCTCCTACGGCAACCAGATCGGCCTTGCCACCGGTCAGGTGGATGAGATCTATCACCCCGGCTATGTGGCAAAGCGGATGGAGATCGGCGCTGTTGTGGGCGCAACGCCCGCCTCCCACGTCCGCCGCGAATGCCCCGCTCCCGGCGACGTCATCGTCCTGCTGGGCGGCCGCACCGGCCGCGACGGCATCGGCGGTGCCACCGGTTCCTCCAAGGCCCACAAGCTGGACAGCCTCGAGCACTGCGGTGCTGAGGTCCAGAAGGGCAACGCCCCCATCGAGCGCAAGCTGCAGCGCCTGTTCCGCCGCGAGGACGCTTGCAAGATGATCAAGCGCTGCAACGACTTTGGTGCCGGCGGCGTCTCTGTCGCCATCGGCGAGCTGGCCGACGGCCTGTATATCGACCTGAACAAGGTCACCAAGAAGTATGACGGCCTCGACGGCACCGAGCTGGCCATCAGCGAGAGCCAGGAGCGTATGGCCGTGGCTCTCGCCCCTGAGGACGTGGACAAATTCATCGCCATCGCCACCGAGGAGAACCTTGAGGCCACCCCCGTGGCAAAGGTCACCGAGGAAAAGCGCCTGAACATGGTGTGGAACGGCAAGTCCATCGTCAACATCAGCCGCGAGTTCCTGAACTCCAACGGCGCTGAGAAGCATCAGAACGTCCACATCGAGAAGGGGACTGTCTGGCAGCCCCAGTGGGCCGGCGTGACCTTCGAGCAGAAGATGAAGAACATGGTGGGCGATTTGAACGTCTGCAGCAAGAAGGGCCTTTCTGAGCGATTCGACTCCACCATCGGCGCGGCCACCGTGCTGATGCCCTTCGGCGGCGCATGCCAGCTGACCCCTCAGAACGCCATGGTCGCAAAGCTGCCCGTGGACGGCGAGACCAACACCTGCTCCGGCATGGCATGGGGCTACAACCCCTACCTCATGAGCGCCAACCAGTATGTGGGCGCGCGGATGGCCGTCGTCGAGAGTGTGACCAAGCTGGTGGCCTCCGGCTTCCGCTATGAGGACGCCTACCTGACCTTCCAGGAGTACTTCGAGCGCCTTGGCACTTCCCCGGAGCGCTGGGGCAAGCCGCTGGCCGCTCTGCTGGGCGCACTGGACGCGCAGATCGGCCTCGGCATCGCCTCCATCGGCGGTAAGGACAGCATGTCCGGCTCCTTCGAGCAGCTGGATGTGCCTCCCACGCTGGTGTCCTTCGCCACCGCCATCGGCAAGGCCGGCCGCGTCGTCTCCACCGAGTTCAAGAAGCCGGAGAGCACCGTCGTCCTCATCCGGCCCATCCTGGACCCCGTCACCGGCTGCCCCAACTTCTTCTCCCTGAAGGCCAACTACAAGAAAGTTGAGCAGATGATGGAAGATGGCATGGTGGCCGCTGCTTCCTCTGTGGGCTATGGCGGTCTGGCCGAGGCTCTCTTCAAGATGGGTCTGGGCAACCGCATCGGCTTCAAGATGATGAACAACATGACCACCCACGATATGTTTAAGCCCATGTACGGCTCCATCGTGCTGGAGATGGTCTCTGACGCCCCGGCCGGTGAGCTGCTGGGCGAGACCACCGCAGACTACACCTTCGAGTGCTGCGGCGACAAGCTGGATATGGCTCAGCTGCAGGAGATCTGGGAGAGCAAGCTCGAGCCCGTCTATCCCTACCGCAAGGCCGGCCCCGCCGTCGAGAAGATCAACGGCAGCCTGACCGCCCCCGCTGCGCCCAAGATCGGCGTGGCAAAGCCGAAGGTCATCATCCCGGTCTTCCCGGGTACCAACTGCGAGTACGACACCGCCCACGCCTTTGCCCGCGCCGGTGCGGACCCCGAGGTGCTGGTCATCCGCAACCTGACCCCCGCTGACGTCACCGCCAGCTGCGAGGCACTGGTCAAGGCCATCAACGAGAGCCAGATCGTCATGCTGCCCGGCGGCTTCTCCGGCGGCGACGAGCCGGACGGCAGCGCAAAGTTCATCGCCTCCTTCTTCCGCAATCCTGCGGTCACTGAGGCGGTCCGCGACCTGCTGCAGCACCGGGATGGTCTGATGCTGGGCATCTGCAACGGCTTCCAGGCCCTCATCAAGCTGGGTCTCGCCGCTTACGGCGACATCCGCCCCATCACGGCCTGCGACCCGACCCTGACCTTCAACACCATCGGCCGCCACCAGAGTATGCTGGTGCGCACCCGCATCGCCTCCACCGGCAGCCCCTGGCTGTCCAAGTGCAGCGTGGGCGACCAGCACACCGTGGCCATCAGCCACGGTGAGGGCCGCTTCGTGGCACCTCAGAGCGTGCTGGATACCCTCATCGCCAACGGCCAGATCGCGACCCAGTACGTCGATCAGAACGGCAGCCCCAGCATGGACATGAAGTACAACCCCAACGGCTCCGTCCTCGCCATCGAGGGCATCACCAGCCCGGATGGCCGTGTCTTCGGCAAGATGGGCCATTCGGAGCGCAGCGGCGAGTACCTGTACAAGAACGTCACCGGCGACAAGTATCAGCCTATTTTCGAGGGCGGCGTGGACTATTTCAAGCTTTGATGGTATCATAAAAGAAACATCTACCCAAGGAGGACATCTTCATGTCTCAGCATGACCGTTATATCAGCCCCTTTTCCACCCGTTATGCCTCCGATGAGATGCAGTACATCTTCTCGGACGACAACAAGTTCCGCACCTGGCGCCGCCTGTGGGTGGCGCTGGCCCGGGCCGAGATGAAGCAGGGCCTGACCAATATCACCCCCGAGATGGTGGCCGAGCTGGAAGCTCATGTAGACGACATCAACTATGAAGTCGCCATCGAGCGGGAGAAGCTGGTGCGCCACGACGTCATGAGCCATGTCTACGCTTACGGCCAGCAGTGCCCCAAGGCGGCAGGCATCATCCATCTGGGTGCCACCAGCTGCTATGTCGGCGACAACACCGACATCATCGTGATGCGTCAGGGCCTCGAGCTGGTGCGCAAGAAGCTCATCGGCGTGCTGGCAAAGCTGGCAAAGTTCGCCGAGGAGTATAAGGATATGCCCTGCATGGCCTACACCCACTGCCAGCCTGCCCAGCCCACCACCGTGGGCAAGCGCGCTACCCTGTGGGCCAACGAGCTGGTGATGGACCTCAGCGAGATCGACCACCGTCTGGCTACCCTGCAGCTGCGCGGCGTCAAGGGTACCACCGGCACCCAGGCTTCCTTTATGGAGCTGTTCAAGGGCGACGCCGACAAGATCCGCGCCGTGGATGCTTCCATCGCCGAGGAGATGGGCTTCGACAGCGAGGCCGTTATCCCGGTGTCCGGCCAGACCTACAGCCGCAAGGTGGATGCCTTCATCCTCAACGCACTGGCCGGCATCGGCCAGAGCTGCATGAAGTTCGCCACCGATCTGCGCCTGCTGGCCAACTTCAAGGAGATGGAAGAGCCGTTTGAGAAGAACCAGATCGGTTCCTCCGCCATGCCCTACAAGCGCAACCCCATGCGCTGCGAGCGCATCTGCGCTTTGAGCCGCTACCTGATGGTGGATGTGCTCAACCCCAGCTTCACCACCGGCACGCAGTGGTTCGAGCGCACGCTGGACGACAGCGCCAACAAGCGCGTTGCCATGGCTGAGGGCTTCCTCGCCGCCGACGCCATCCTGAACATCATGCTCAACGTCACCGACGGCCTCGTGGTCTACCCGAAGGTCGTGCGCAGCCGCCTGATGGCTGAGCTGCCCTTCATGGCCAGCGAGAACATCATGATGCAGGCCGTGGAGAAGGGCGGCAATCGTCAGGAGCTCCACGAGCGTCTGCGCCAGCACGCCATCGCCGCCGGCAAGCAGGTCAAGGAAGAGGGTCTGCCCAACGATATGGTGGACCGCATCGCCGCCGACCCGGCCTTTGGTCTGACCAAGGAGGAGATCGCGGCGGGCCTTGTGCCGGAGAACTTTGTGGGCCGCGCTCCCCAGCAGGTGGAGGAGTTCATTGCTCACATCCTCAAGCCCATCTTTGACGCCAACCCGGACGCTGTGGAACAGCACGCAAACCTGAGCGTCTAAACGTGATTTTACAGGAAAAGAGGCTGTTGCCGCAGGCAACGGCCTCTTTTCTGCACACAGAAGGAGTTTTCATGCGACTCGATAAATATTTAGCCGAGACGGCCCAATGCACCCGGAGCGAGGCAAAGGCACTGCTGGCGAAAGGCCGCGTCACGGTCAACGGCGCGGTCTGCAGGAAAGGGGACACCCAGCTGAAAGAGGCGGACGCTGTGGCGGTGGACGGCAAAGCGCTGGCCTACCGGCAGTTCGTCTACCTCATGCTCAACAAGCCCGAGGGCGTCGTCAGCGCCTCCACCGACAAGCGGGACACGACGGTCGTGGATCTGGTGGGGGATGCCTATCCCCGGCGGGAGCTGTTCCCGGCCGGGCGGCTGGACAAGACCAGCACCGGTTTCGTCCTGCTGACGGACGACGGCGGCTTTGCCCACGACATCCTCGCGCCTAAACGCCACGTCTCCAAGACCTACACCGTCGTCATCGACACCCCGCTGACGGAAGAGATGAAGGCCGGATTTGCCGCAGGCGTCACCCTTGCCGACGGCACGGCCCTTTCGCCGGCGGAAGTGTCCGCCCTCACCCCCGACGGGCTGACAGTCCGCGTCCTGCTCAGGCAGGGCGTGTATCATCAAATCAAGCGGATGTTCGGTGTCTACGGTGCGGGCGTCAACGCCCTGCACCGGGACGCCATCGGCGGGCTTGCGCTGGACGAAAGCCTTGCCCCGGGCCGGTGGCGGGAGCTGACAGCCGACGAGGTGGCGAAAATTACCACGGGGTAAAGGACTGCTTTTCACCCGGTTTTCAAAAAAGTATCACATTTTGCCGGTAAAATAGCCCTCAGAACCACGCAGAAAGGCCCTTTTTGGCTCGAAAATGGCCCCGAAAGATAATTTCAACAAGAAAGAAGAATTTTTTTTGGTGAAATATGTTGCAAAAGTAAATTCTTTTGTGTAAAATATAAAATGTAATGCGGCGAAATTGTTAAAAATCACAATCCAGCCCACCTGCGGTTTGCACAAGAGAGGAAAAGGGGTATCCATTTATGGCCAATAGAGTATTTCAGAGCGTGATCTACCAGATGAAGGACGCGATCGACCGCGTGGTCGGCGTGGTGGATGAGACCGGCGCTGTCATCTCCTGCTCGGAGCTGAATCTGATCGGCGAGGTGCGCGAGGGCTTTATGGCAGAGCGTCTGACGGCCGGTGACCGCTTCGTGCGGGATGGCTACACCTACCAGCAGTTCTCCAGCGCAAAGCATAACGATTATGCCGTTTTTGTGGAAGGTGCGGACGAGACTGCGGGCCAGTTTGCCGCTGTGCTGTCCATCAGCCTGCAGAGCATCAAGCAGTATCACGACGAGAAGTTCGACAAGGCCAACTTTATCAAGAACGTGGTGCTGGACAACATCCTGCCCGGCGACATCTACGCCAAGGCCCGTGAGCTCCACTTTGCCACCGACGTCTCCCGCGTGGTGTTCATCGTCCGCGTCACCAGCGGCGGCGACATCTCCGCTTACGACGTGGTGAGCAGCCTGTTCCCCGACAAGCAGAAGGACTTCGTCTTCAACATCAGCGAGACGGACACCGTCCTGGTCAAGGAGATCCGCAAGGGCATCGACCGCACCGATATGGAGAAGCTGGCCGCCAGCATCGTGGACACCCTGTCCGGCGAGCATTACATCAAGGCTGTCGTGGGCATCGGCACCCCCATCGCCAACGTGAAGGACCTGGCTACTTCCTTTAAGGAAGCACAGATCGCCATGGAGGTCAGCAAGGTGTTCGACACCGAGAAGCAGATCATCCGCTACGACAATCTGGGCATCGCACGTCTTATCTACCAGCTGCCCACCACGGTCTGCGAGATGTTCCTGCGCGAAGTGTTCAAGCAGGGCAGCATCGAGAGCCTGGACCAGGAGACCCTGTTCACCATCCAGCGCTTCTTCGAGAACAACCTGAACGTCTCCGAGACCAGCCGCGGTCTGTTCGTCCACCGCAACACGCTGGTATATCGTCTGGAAAAGATCAAAAAGCTGACCGGTCTGGATCTGCGTGAGTTCGACGACGCTATCGTGTTCAAGGTAGCGCTCATGGTCAAGAAGTACCTGTCCAACAACCCGGCCAAATATTGATATTTCGTCTCAGCCGCTCCGGCTGCGGACGCCGAAACCGGCCGCTCGACCCCGATGCTGGCCGGTTTCTTTTGTAATGGTCTGGAACTTCTGTGCCAAATAAATTTTTCAGGAGCAAGATACTCATGATAGATTTTGAACATGTCACCAAGATATACAGACGGAGTGATACTCCCGCTCTGGAGGACATCGACTTCCATGTGGACGACGGCGAGTTCGTCTTTCTGGTGGGCCACTCCGGCGCCGGCAAGTCCACTCTGCTCAAGCTCATCCTCCGCGAAGAGCTGCCCACCGAGGGCCGCGTCATGGTGGACGGCAAGGACGTCGCCCGGCTGCGCCGGGGCAAAGTGCCTTTCCTCCGCCGCCAGATGGGCATCATCTTCCAGGATTTCCGCCTCATCCCCACCATGACGGTCTACGAGAATGTGGCATTTGCCATGCATGTCACCAATATCGGCAGAAAAGACATCAAAGAGCGCGTCAACTACATGCTGGAGCTGGTGCATCTGGAAGATAAGGCAAAGGTCTACCCCGAGTTCCTCTCCGGCGGTGAGCAGCAGCGCGTGGCCGTGGCCCGCGCTCTGGCCCACAGCCCCCGCCTCGTCATCGCGGACGAGCCCACCGGCAACATCGACCCCGAGATGAGCCTTGAGATGATGGAACTGCTGGAACGCGTCAGCGAGATGGGCATCACGGTGCTTGTCGTCACCCACGAGCATGAACTGGTGCGCCGCTTCAACCGCCGCACCATCACCCTGAAGCAGGGCCGCATCATCTCCGATGTTCCGGCCAGCTTCGGCGAGGAGGTGCACGTATGAAAATCTCTACGTTTGGGTTCCTCACCCGGCGCGGCGTGCTCAACCTCGGCAAGCACTGGGCCATGACCATCGCCTGCATCGCCTCCCTCAGCGTCTGCATGACCCTGAACGCCTTCGCCAGCCTCATTGAAGTCAATGTGGACAGCATGGTGAGCTATCTGGGCAGCCAGAACGAGATGGTGGTCTATGTGGACCCCGAGGCCGATGACGCCACCATCCAGTCTGTGGGCAATGCCCTCAGCGGCACCGCAGGTGTGAGCCGGGTGCAGTATATGTCCAAAGAAGACGTCCTCAACCAGTACAAGGGCTATATGTCTGACTATGCCGCCCTGCTGAACGAGTTCGAGAACGACAACCCCTTTAAGGCCAATTACCGCGTCTCCCTGTCTGATCTGAGCCAGATGGAGACCATCAGCAAGCAGTTCGAGAACATCAGCGGCGTCTACAGCGTCACGGCTCCCATCGAGATGACCAAGACCTTTGTGGAGGTCCAGCGGGCTGTCACCAAGGTCGGGCGCGGTCTGGTGCTGGTGCTGATGGCTGTCAGCATCATCACGGTGGGCACCACCATCCGGCTGAGCGTCTTTGCCCGCCGCCGTGAAATCGAGATCATGAAGTATGTCGGCGCTACCAACGCCCTCGTCACCCTGCCTTTCGTCATCGAGGGCCTGACGATGGGCCTGCTCTCCGGCATCCTGACGGCAGCTGCCACCATCGGCGGCTATGCCTACATCGTTCGGCTGTCGCCCACGCTGGGCGGCCTGTGGCAGATGCTCATGGGTACGGCTCTGGTGCCGCTGGAGAATGTCTGGCCCACCATCCTGATCTACAGCCTCGCGGGCGGCGCTCTGGTGGGCGGTCTGGGCAGTATGTTCTCCATCCGAAAGCACCTGAACGTGTAAGGAGGGCCTACTGTGTACCACGACAAGCATTCCGCAGGCTTTGTCCTGCACCATCCGCCCCGCCACGCAAAGCCGTCGGGCCATTCGGCCATGATGCGCGCCGCCTGTGCCTTTCTGGCCGCCGCCTGCCTCGTGCTGAGCGTGACGGTCTACCCGGCAAGTGCGGCCACCAGCATGAGCTCGCTGCAGAACAAGCTGGACAAGATCTCTGCGTCCATCAAGCAGCATAAGACGGAGCTGAACGACGCCAAAAAGAAGGAAGCTGCTGCCAAGGCCCTCGAGTCTGAGCTGAAGGAAAAAGTCTCGGTGCTCCAGAGCCAGATCGGCGTCCTCAAAAGCCAGATCTCCGAGGTGCAGAACAGCATCGGCGTCAAAGAGCAGGAGATCACCGCCAAGCAGAACGAGATCGCCCGGAAAGAGCAGGAGATCGCCGACCAGTGGGACGATTTCAAGAGCCACATGGCCGCCATGCAGGAGCTGCGGGACGGCGGCAGCGTCGCCATGCTCCGGGCCGTGAACGATCTGTACGAGCTTCTGACCTTCAATGAGGTCATGCAGGACATCTCGGTGAAGGACACCGAGATACTCGACAACATGAAGGCTGCGAAGGAAGCCCTTGTGGCCGACCGAACCCAGCTCGTGGAGGAGCGCACCCAGCTGCAGAACAAAAAGTCTGAGCTGGACGCCCAGAACAAGCAGATGCAGTCCAAGCAGAGCGAGCTCAACAACAGCGTCAAGGAGGCCCGTCTGAGCGCCGCTGAGGCCCAGCAGGCCCAGAAGAACGCCCAGGCGGCCATCGAGTCGGACGAGATGAACTACGAGGCCGTCAAGAAGGAGATCCAGAAGCTCATCGCAGCGGCAGCGGCCAGCAAGCCCCAGCTGAGCTTCAGCGGCTTTATCTGCCCGCTCAAGAGCTATACCCGCATCTCCAGCGAGTACGGCTGGCGCAAGAACCCGGTCTCCGGCGTCAACAAGCTCCACGCCGGCATCGACTTTGCCGCCCCCGCAGGCACGCCCATCTACGCAGCCGCCAGCGGCTATGTGCAGGTGGCCGGCTGGTCCAGCGGCGGCTATGGCAACTATGTCATCATCTATCACGGCAAAATGACAGACGGCAACGCCTACTCCACCCTCTACGGCCATATGCGCTCGGTGGCAACGTCGGCGGGCAGGTATGTCAACCAGGGCGACCTCATCGGCTATGTGGGCTCCACCGGCAACTCTACCGGCAACCACCTCCATCTCGAGGTGTGGAAGGGCGGCTCCAAGGCCAATGCGGTCAATCCCCGCGGTTATATTCCGATAAGATAATACAACTGTAATTGAAGTCGAGGGGTCAAAGGAGGCCACAAGGCGAAATGAACGAGCAAAAACGCAAGCGTATCCTTCGGGTGGGCTGTCTGCTTCTGGCAGGAGTGTTCCTGCTGTCGGTACTGGGCAGTGTCATCCTGATGTTTTTGGTCTGAACTGGGGGAGGACATTGAATGAACCGCAAAATTTCCGTAGGGATGACCGTGACCATCGTCATTCTGGCAATGACGGTCACTTTTTCCATCACGATGCTGATGGCGATGCGGCTGTTTGACCACACCGTCACCAGCGTGAAGGAAAAGGAGAGCATGTACAACAAGGTGGCCGAGGTAGACCGCTATGTGCGCGCCAACGACTACTACGACATCGACGAGACCATGCTGTACGACCGTCTGACTGCCGGTTATCTGCTGGGTACCGGCGACAAGTACGCCCGCTACTACACCGCCTCGGCCTACACCGACCTGCTCAACGCCCAGAGCGGCAAGCTGATGGGCATCGGCGTGGAGCTGGCCATCGACCAGTCCGGCTACGCCAAGGTCATCAAAGTGTATGACGAGTCTCCTGCCAAGGAGGCCGGCCTCCAGCGGGGCGATTACATCACCACCATCGACGGCGCAGACATCAAAAGTCTGGGCAGCGTGGAGGCTGTCCAGAACAAACTCCGGGGCGAGAGCGGCACGAGCGTCAATGTAAGCTGGCTGGACAGCGAGAACGCCCAGCACACCGCCGACCTGACCCACTTCGGCTTTACGGCCAACAGCGTCGATTCCGCGCTGGTGCAGGGCAATGTGGGCTACATCAAGATCTGGCAGTTCGACAACTCCACCCCCAGTGAGCTGGACTTTGCGCTCCGCAGCCTGACCGCCAGCGGCGCCCAGAGCTTCATCTTCGACCTGCGCGACAACGGCGGCGGCATCCTTGACGACGCCATCAGCTGCATCAAACTCGTCGCGCCGGAAGGCGTGCTGGCCTACGCGGAGGATAAGGCAGGCAACCGCACCCTGCTGGGCAGCAGCACCGGCGACTCGGTCATCAGCCAGCCCACCGTCTGCCTCGTGAACGAGAACACCGCCAGCGCGGCAGAACTCTTTGCGTCCAGCCTGCGCACCCTGTGCGGCACCCGCCTCGTGGGCAGCACCACGATGGGCAAAGGCACCATCCAGAGCAGCCCCCAGCGCCTCTCGGACGGCAGTGCCGTCGTGGTCACGGTGGCAAAGCTCATCTGCGGCGACGGCTCCTGCTTCGACGGCACCGGCCTGACCGTGGACGTGGAGCGCCCGCTGACTGCCGACGAGCAGGCCAGCTACTATGACTACACCCTCGACACGGACCCGCAGATACAGCGCGCCGTCAGCTGCGCACAGCAGCTCACCGGCGTCACCACCGTGGGCGGCGTGAACGACGCTGACATCGCCGCCGACTCCGCCGCAGCCTCCTCGGAGGCCGCAGCCGAGAGCACCGCTTCCTCCGAGGCCGGTGCGGAAGGGGAGCAGGAGGCTGCAAGTGCGCAGTAAATACTTTTTGAAAATAACTTTAGTCGTGTAAATAGCTCAACCTCTCAGTCTGCTTCGCAGACAGCTCCCCTACCGAGGGGAGCCTCTGGCGAAGAGAGTAAGCTTTGCGGAATGCCAAGGCCTCCCCTCGATAGGGGAGGTGGCACGCCGAAGGCGTGACGGAGAGGTTTTGCTGTTTTAGCAAGAAACAGAAAGGAAAACCACTATGCCGGAGCTGACCGACCTCTCCGTTATCCGCACCCTGTGCGAAAAATACGATTTCGCGCTCTCCAAGGGCTTTGGACAGAACTTCATCATCAATCCCGGCCTGCCGCCCAAGATCGTGGACGCCAGCGGCGTCGATAAGAGCTGGGGCGTGCTGGAGATCGGCCCCGGCATCGGCGTGCTGACCAAAGAGCTGGCCCGGCGCGCCGCCAAGGTGGTGTCCATCGAGGTGGACGAGCGCCTGCCGCCCCTGCTGGCCGAGACCATGGCGGGCGTGGAGAACTTCAAGCTGGTATTGCAGGACGTTCTGAAAGCAGACCTCCGCGCCCTCATCGAGGAGGAGTTCCCCGGGATGCCGGTGGCTGTCTGCGCCAACCTGCCCTACTACATCACCAGCCCCATCGTCATGAAGCTGCTGGGCGACCGCCTGCCCATCCGGAACCTCACCGTCATGGTGCAGAAGGAGGCCGCCGACCGTCTGGCCGCCGCCCCCGGCACCCGGGCGTCCAGCGCCATCAGCTGCGCCGTGAGCTACTACGCCACCTCGAAGCTGATGTTCACCGCCGCGCCGGGCAGCTTTTACCCGGCCCCGAAGGTCACCAGCGCCGTTGTGCGGATGGACCTCCGCCCCACTCCCGCCGTACAGGTGGAGGACGAGGACGGCTACTTCGCCCTCATCCGTGCCGCTTTCGGCCAGCGCCGCAAGACCGCCGCCAACGCCATCGCCAGCGGCCTCGGCCTGCCGAAAGATAAGGTCATCGCGGCCATCGAGGCGGCGGGCTTCGACGCCCGCATCCGCCCCGAGGCCCTGACTCTCGAGGACTTTGCTGCCGTACAGCGGGAGCTGAAGTAAAATTTTATCAGAATAAAACGCCAAGGCCCCCGCAGTCCGGAACAGAACTGCGGGGGCCTTGGCCGTTATGTGGAAGGAATGGAGGATGGAGATCTGTTTACCTCAGCAGTGCGCTGTGGTCTGCGCCGCCCACGGTGAAGCTGGCGGTGGAGCCGCTGTGGCGGAGGGTGAAAGGCGTATCGCCCGCACCGAGGGCTGCAACATCGGAGAGGGAGAGGGTGGAAGTGCAGCGTTCGGTGGAGAAGACAATGGTCCCGATGCGCTCAGAGCGGAGGCCGGTCAAATCGGAAAGAACGCCCTGCAGGGACGCCGTCTCATGGGTGACATCGATGTAGAGAACATCGCTGATCTGGTTCAGCCGGACCAGCTGGGCGTTCTGGAGGATGTCGGTCTGAGCCGGGTCGAGGACACGCAGGCCGGTGGAGATGGTGCTGTCGCTGATGCCGCTGTTGTGGGAGACATCGCGGTACTCCACCGCACCGCAGACCGCGCAGCTGCGGTACTCGCGGCTGCTGTCGCCTTGGACAGGCATCCAGCCGCTCCACTGATGACCGAGGGCGGGCAGCTCCTCCGTCTCAGTGACGACACAGTGTTCGACCTTGCAGTTGCGCTGGCGCTCGCCCTTCTCGGTGCAGGTAGGCTTTTTGGTGATGACCCAATCGCCGAGGGGGTGGGTCTCGCTGCCGGCGGGATAGATGCTCTTCGTGTAGACACCGTTGTGGAAGAGCCGCGTTACGCCGTTCTCTACGAGCTTCACGAGGCCCCGCTTGCCGTTTTCCTCGAGATGGATGATCTCGTCCAGCTTCTTGCCGTCGCGGCCTCGGATGGCATTGTCGGCGTCGGGTGCGGTTGCGGTGAGGTCCAGCGGGGTGTCGGAATTGCCGATGGAGACGATGCCGCTTTCAGTGGACACGCCCGCGCCGCCGCTCTTGCCGCTGCCGCCGGTGGTGTTGATGGTGCCGCCCGCAACATTCACAAAGCTGCCGCCGGTGCCGCTGTCGGCGTTGCCGCCGGTAGCCTGCACTCTCGTGCCGCCCTTGATGGTGAGCCCGCCGTAACTGCTGATGCCAGCGCCGCCAGTATGGTAGGATTTCTCGCCGGTGGACCTGCCGCCGATGGCTTTTTTGATGGTGCTGGTAAGGATTTCCATGGTCTTGCCAAGGATGCCGCTGCCGCCCCTCTTGCCGCTGCCGCCGGTGGCGTTCTCGATGGTGGTGCTGTAGATGTAGAGCTTAAAGTCATCGCTGCTGCCGTCGCCGCGGATGCCGCTGCCGCCGGTGCCGCTGTCGGCGTCGCCGCCGGTAGCGTTCGTGATGGTGGCCTTCTCGATGGAAAGCTTACCGTCGCTGAAGATGCCGCTGCCGCCGGTGCCATCGATGCTGGTGGCGTTGCCGCCGGTGGCGTTCGTGATGGCGGCGTTGTCGGAGATGGTGAGCTGGCCAACGCCATAGATGCCGTGGCCGCCGGAAGTTTTGCCTTCGCCGCCCTGCGCGGTTCCGATGGTACTGGAAATGATTTTCATGGCAGTGCCAAAGAGGCCGTTGCCGCCGCGCCTGCCGCTGCCGCCGGTGGCGTTCGTGATGGCGGCGTTGTCGGAGATGGTGAGCATGTTGCTGCTGCGGATGCCATAGCCGCCGTTGCCATCGGTAGAATCGCCGCCGGTGGCGTTCGTGATGGCAGCGTTGCCATCGATTTTGAGTTCACGGTTGCTGTAGATGCCGCTGCCGCCGTTGCCATTGGTAGAAGTGCCGCCGGTAGCGTTCGTGATGGTGGTGCTGTTGGAGATGGTGAGCGTATCGCCGCTGCGGATGCCGCTGCCGCCGTTGCCATTGGCAGAAGTGCCGCCCTGTGCGGTTTCGATGTTGCCGCTATGGATGGTGAGCGTGCCGTCGCTGGCAATGCCCGCGCCGCCGTCGCCGGAGTTGGTGTCGGTGGCGTTGCCGCCCTTCGCGGTTCCGATGGTGCCGGCAAGGATTTTCATGGCCCTGCCAAAAATGCCGTCGCCGCCGTCGCCGCTGCCGCCGTCGCCGCCCTGCGCGGTTCCGATGGCGCCGCCGTAGATGGCGAATTCACCGTCGCTGCGGATGCCGCTGCCGCCGGTGCCAAAGGTGCCGGTGGCATTGCCGCCGGTAGTCTGCTGTATCTCGCCGCCCGCGATGGTGAGCGTACCGTTGCTGCCGATGCCGGTGCCGCCGGTGCCGCTCTCGCCGGTGGCGTCGCCGCCGGTAGCCTGTTTTATCTCGCCGCCCTCGATGGTGAGCTCTTGGTTGCTGCGGATGCCATAGCCGCCGCTTCTGCCGCTGCCGCCCTGCGCGGTTCCGATGGTGCCGCCCTCGATGGAGAGGTCGCCTTTGCTGTAGATGCCGCTGCCGCCGTCCTTGTGGTCGGCAGTTGCATTGCCGCCCTGCGCGGTTCCGATGGTGCCGCCATTGATGGAGAGCTCTTTATTGCTGTAGATGCCGTGGCCGCCGCCCTTGTAGTCGGCAGTTGCATTGCCGCCCTTTGCGGTTCCGATGGTGCCGCCCTCGATGGCGAGCTTGCCGCCGCTGTAGATGCCGTTGCCAGCGCCACTGCTTCCGACGCCGCTGCCGCCGCTGCCGCCGATGGCGCTGACAATGGTGGCATTGCCGGAAATGGTGAGGTCGCCGTCGCTGTGGATGCCGTCGCCGCCGTCGAAGATGCTATAGCCTTTGCCGCCCTGGGCTTTTTCGATGCGTCCGCCATTGATTGTGACGGTAGTATTATTGCTGCTGCCGCCGCCGCCGATGCCGTCGCCGGTGTTGCCACCCACGGCTTCCTTGATGGT